>Ga0209370_1000164_pt1 | contig 132749 bp, 100 predicted proteins | sample AgamicAtPrz_FD_187164 | JGI IMG/M metagenome (GOLD analysis project Ga0209370, IMG submission 187164) | Agave microbial communities from Guanajuato, Mexico - At.P.rz (SPAdes) (version 2) | ecosystem: Host-associated > Plants > Phyllosphere > Phylloplane/Leaf | place: Guanajuato, Mexico...
AATAAAAGCAATCCTAATGTTGTTTATAAAATAGATAATGGAGGATTGCCATTTCAGACTTATCTTGTAAATATTCGAGATGAAAAAGAGGATTATTTCTTAGATCATTTGATTCTAAATGTAAAAGATCAAGAACTGATCTCGAAACAGCTTATTGCGATTGAAGCAGACGGTGAAGTTCCAGAAGATGCCAATTACACTGCCAAATCGTTTGTAATCAATAAAGATTTAACCATAAGTATTTTTGAAATGCGGTTTTCCAAAATTTATAAAAAGCTGAATGAGGGTTATAAAATTACCCCTGAAGGGAAAATCATAAGTTCTAAAACCAGATCTGAAAATAGGAGAGAAGCTAATTCTTGGTCAGGGAAATACACTTTTAAAAAAACAAACAAAGATGAACTGGTAACCAGTTTTTCAATAGACATAAAAAGTCTAGACGATATTGCCATTGTTTACATTGGTGATGGAGAAAAACCAGAATTGTATAAAAATCTTAAGGCAGAAAATATAGCTGAGGATAAAATTAAAATAGTATTCAATAAAAAGTATAATGAACTTGGAATTATATACATTCAAAAAAATGATAAGCAGTATATAATCTCAGGAGAGTCAATAGCAAACATTAATCCAGGGAATGATGAGTATCCGCTTAAGAAAATTAATTAAGAAACTTGTCTAAATTGGCATCAAGAACGAGGTTTAGACAAATTTCTATCATACATGACTATGGTTCCTGCCACGGCAACATTCAAACTTTTTTCCGATTTAAATTTTACTAAATGATGGCATTTTTCCATTACTTTTTTAGATAAACCATGATCTTCTGCGCCCAATATATAAACACAGCGTCTAGGATGTTCGAATGTTTCCAGATCAGCAGCTTTTTCAGATAATTCAACGCCAACTAATCTTGCTCCTTTAGGTAAGTTTTCAAAAAAAGCTTCAAACGTATCGTAATGAAAATAAGGAATTGCTTTTACTGCGTCGTGTGTATCGCAGGCTTGTTTGGCATATCGATTTCCAATGGTAAATATAAAAGTAGCACCTAAGTTTTGAGCAGAGCGCCACAAAACACCTAAGTTTTCTGGCGTTTTACCATTTTGTATTCCTATGCCGAAGTATTCATTTGTAAAATTATCATTCATACGGGCAAAAGTACAAACTGTAGGTACATAAATCAATACTTTATGAAATGAAAGGATATTCTTTATTGAAACAAAGCCTTCGAAAAATTTAATAATTGATATTAAAAGAATTAGACTTTATTGAGGCGTTACAATTAGTTAAAATAACTATCTTAAAAAAGCATCAGTTGTTGCATTTGTCCTTAATTCGGCTAAGTGTAAAGTTTTATTGCCAGAAACAGGTATATTAGCATATGTATCTTTACGAACACCATCACCAGTACCAAATTTTTCGGCAAGGAAATCTGTTTTTGCATTAACAGTTGGTGTTTCGTCATGGTTTTTTAGGCGTTCTGCAATTTTGGTTAGACAAGCAATAGCCTCTGTTTCAGCCGCTTTTTTAAGACTTGTAGTGCCGCCTTTAACAGCAATATCTAGCTTAGTATGCGCTTCTCTCATAGCTGTAATGCCTGTGTTTTCCCCTTTAACTTCTTTTGGAGGCGTGTATTGAGGTATGCTTGTCAAGATGTCTCGCGCTACTTTATCTTTTTCAGATAATATAATGCTTCTTAAATCATTTTGGGCTTGATGATTTCCTTTCACTGCCGCCAAAGTTATATTAGGTACATTATCTTTAACCCAGATACCATGTAAATCTTTGACATGAGAATGTAAATCACCGGTAAACCAAGGTTTTCTGGTCTTTGCAACTAAACTCAATGTTGGAATAGCTATAGCATTAGAAATACCTTTGGCTAATAACAATAATGCAGTATCTATTTCAGTTTTCGGAGATTCTAATCCTTTATATACCTCACTATCATGAAAACGCTTAAGGATTTTATTATAAACAGCTTCTTGATTATTGTCTGCTCCTGGAGAATCTTTTTGAAACTGTTCGGTTATCTCATGTGGAGTAAGTGCTATGTTTAATTGATAGCCGATTTGGTTTGTTTTTCCTGCCCATTTATTTCTTGCTGTTGCAACTCTAATTAAGCCTGCAGATGCAGTCCAATTCCATCCAGTACCTATATGATCATTGAATGGTAAAGCATTTACATGAGTATTTGCTGTGGCATGTGTGCCTCTAAATGCAACTAAAGCGTTAATAAACAAAGTATGAACTTGTGATATGAATGCTTTGTTTATTATTCCATTTGCTCCTCCTGCTAAGAGAGGAGGCGCAACTAGTTCTAACTCTTTTTGAGCATCTGTTTCTAATATAAAGGAAGTATTAAACAAAGGGCTAAAAGGGGCAGATTTTCCTACTTCTGTATGCGAAGGAACATCAACGGTATTTGGAGGTGCTAGTTCCCATGTTGCAAATTCATATTCAAAACCGAAACTGCGGTGTACAGAAAGTATAGCTGACATAGGTACTGCATTTTCAGATAAAAAATTCTGCCATTCTTTTTGTGCATTGAGTAAAGCGGTTAATCCGCCACCCGTGTTCTGAGATTCTCTATATAAACGTCTTGCTTTGATTTTAGTAGCCTCGTCCGTTATATTAGCGGATGCTAAAAGTGGATCTACAATAGGATCTATATTTTGCCTTATATGTTTCCAACCGTTTCTTATCGAGTTAATTAATACTGCGTTTCCTTGCAAATCCGTATTTGCTTTTCCTCGTTGTTCAGATGTCAGGTCATCACTTTCTACTATTTGCCCCGTTGCGTGAGTATCTGGATAATAGGTTCCGTTGTCTAATTTAATACTTACGAGCTGACGCACTGTTTGTAAATTTAAAGAATTGGTATAATGAACATTCTTTTGCGATCCATCATCTACAAATTGCAAAGCCTTAGCCCCCATAACATCAGCCTCCTTTTCCAAACCTTTGTCATCATTTACATTCACTTTACCTTTCATCTGTAAAGTAGGCTTTACTCGCCCTTGTTTTTGCTGTACCACATGCCAGGCTTCATGAGGCAAATGTTTTTCTTGTCCGGAAGCTAGATGAATATTTGTTCCCTGCGCATAGGCATGAGCATTAAGTTGGGCAGGTTTGTCTGAGTTATAATGTACTTTAACATCATCCATAGAATGACCAGAGAGGTTTTCTATGCCTGATTTTAGATTGTCTGGCAAACCAGTATTATTGACTTTTTTTTGTAAAACAGAAACGGGACGATTGTCTTGAAGTTCTCTTGCCTTATTTTGAATAACTTTTTCGTCAGAACTATTTGCGGCAGATTGCGTTTTCGTTTTATCAGTTGAATATTCCATAAAAACCAATTTTAATTGCTATTAGTTATTGCTAGATTTAGGTTTTATCTTCTTTTCTTACTTGGTCTGCGCATATAATTTTTTGCAATTTTTTTTCTATGCAGTGCATGATATTTCTTGAAACCTGTTACTCCTACATTTGCTCTGTTTCCTCTTGATGTATTGCATGTTCCGCAAAAAATTCTGCCATTTCTCATGTTATTTTTACCGCCTTTTGATGCAGGTTGTATGTGATCAACGTGAAATTGTCCATCGCCCATTCTCCTTCCTTTAAAGGTAGCATAGTGTATTTTTTTGTGTTGGAATCCACAATTAGTGCAGGTATGAAAGCCTCCATTGCTCTTTTTATTTGCAGCTAATTTTTTTTCGCGTTGCTCTTTGGTGAAATTTATCCGTCCCAATTGCACAACATTAGAGTTAAAATTGGCAATCGCTTGATTAGATTTTAACTGTCTAACGGAAATATTGGTATTGGTTAAAGTTGACGACGAAACACGATTATCGGCCAACTGAAAAGTGTTGCCAATAGTATTTCTATTAGGAGTAAGACTGTCTGCCGCACCTTGATGATCATTTTCTTTTGGAACTTCACTATAGAGATTCATAATGCTTTCTTTTTATTAAAATTGTGATGAGGAATATAGTCGAATATATAGTTTCTAAGCTATTATGCCAGAACCGCCTGATCCTGAATCAGGATCATAACGAAAATCTTCATAAAAACCTTTATTTTCAGGTTCATCATCTGGTGTGTGGTATCCGTCTTCTTCATCTTCACTTTCGTAACTCACTTTTTTCTTTTTCTCATATTTATGGCTTTCATTGCATTTTTTGCACAAGGCTCTTAGACGATCAGGATCATTATGATCTTCTCTAATTTCTGAATCAGTTGCACCTTTTGATTTCAAGTCGCGCTCACGTGGCGCCCATGGCGGATAATGGTCTAATGTTAAAGCCCGTAGTTCGTGAGGATTGCCGCTTTGGCTTGTGTAGGCAAATCGGGTTAGTTCTAGTTTTTTGCTTCCTTTCTTTTTATAAGCAAGCGGTCTTCTGCAGCCAGGACAAGTATAAATTGCATCAAAATTGCTATTTACATTAGTACGTTCATGGGCAGTATGTTCGATAACGTGATCCCTTGTATCATTAGGAATATGATATCTTTTTTGTTTTTTGGCTTGTGGCGGAACATAATCACCGCTGCCATCGTCGTCACTTTCTGAGCCTTGCCTTTTTCTTTTCTTCTGGTTCTTTTTTCCATCACCGCCTTTTAACTGTGTAACCGTGTTAGTGTTATCTGTTAATGTGTTCTCATGCAGTTTTTTCTGTACAATAGAATATTCCCGATTGTCTTTTAATTGAGCAATGTTATTACTGTGAGTAGCATTCGCAGCAGCAATAGAGGATATATTTTCGGATATTTTTTTGTGTTGTTGCGTCATTTTCTTCTTTTTTGAATTGTATAACAGTTTATTCTTCCGAGTCTATTTGATCTTTAAAAGGAGTGACTTTCACAGGGCCAATACCGCCTAAATAATTTATAGCCGAACAAAAAGGATGATTGTGAATCATGTTTTTTAAGCTCTCAAGGTTTTGATCGAAATAGGGGAGTTTTACTTTTCTTCCTGTAATGAGTTTTATAAGATGATCATTTTCTAAAGGATAAATTTTAAAAAGAGGCTTTCTTGCAGCATAAAAAAGACTTTCGTCATCAGCAATAAAAGAGTTTTCTCCACGGTTTTCTTTTAGTTTTTGAGGATTGGTTTTTAATAAATGAATAATCTTAGCCTCAATTTTACTCACCATTTCGTCTACACTTTTTTCAGTAGTTTGTACAATCAAATAAAGATTTTGGCTCGTAATAAGATATCCGTTTATGAAAAAAAAGATTTTGTCGTCGAAGTCATTTAAAGCCATTGCAATGATGGTGTTGACATAATTGGAATCGAAATATTTTTTCCAGCTTCCAATTTTAAGCGTCACTTTATGACGGTGTAATTGTGGCGCAGCAACTGCAACTTTTTTTATGTTTTCATCTTTTTTCATAATGCGTCAATTCATTTGAGTAACCATAAGGGTTTTGTTCTCTTTTTTAAATTCACGTCTAATGCCTTCCAATAGATCCTGCTGACTCACTATAGTTTCATTCTTCTGAATGGCAGCCAGAGCGCAAAAACGCAATACATTAATTATTGCGCCGCCAGCCAATTCATAGTTTTCGGCAATATTTTCGATATCAATAGCAGGATCAAGTTGACATTTTCCTGAAAAGGCTTTTTCCCACAATAGCATTCTTTCTTCGGCGGTTGGCATTGTAAAATGAATCATCGATTGAAACCTTCTAGAAAAAGCTTCATCCATGTTTTCTTTTAAGTTGGATGCCAGAATAACAACTCCAGGAAAATCTTCAATTCGTTGAAGTAAGTATCCCGTTTGCTGATTGGCGTGCCGATCGTTTGAAGAGGAAGCATTGGTTCTTTTTCCGAAAAGCGCATCGGCTTCATCAAAAAATAAAATCCAATCTTTGTGTTGTGCAACATCAAATATTTTGGACAGATTTTTTTCGGTTTCACCGATGTATTTGGAAACAATCATAGAAAGATCGACTCTATACACTTCTCTATTTGTACTTTTTCCGAGTAAAGTTGCTGTAAGCGTTTTTCCAGTTCCTGGAGGTCCGTAAAAAAGTGTTCGATAGCCAGGTTTTATTTTATTTTCAAGACCCCATTCTTTCATCAAAATTTCGCCATGATTAAGCCAAGCATTAATCTCCATGACCTGATTCATAACATGTTCTTCGAGAACCAAATCTTCCCAGTTTAAATTGGTCGAAATTTGTTGAGCTGGAAACGAAACACTATGTTCCAATTTAGGCAGAGTGCCCGTTATGAAAAAGTTTAGCCAGCGTTCATTAATCGAAAGAACCTGATTCAGAATAGGAATATTAGATTCGGTACTTTCCAAAACCAAAACCTGTTCTTTGGAAAGAATATTTGATGTGTTTAAAATGTTGAGCAATTCAATTCGTAATTCTGGATTAACAGCTGTAATCAAAAAAGAAAGCGTTTGGCCTGTTGGCAGAAAACCGCTATGGTTTTTATTGACAACACCGCCAAATTCAGTAAAACCACGATCATACATCGCATTTTTGCTAAAGAAAATATCTAGAACTTCAGGTTTAATCTGAGGCGCTAGAATCAAAGCAAGACAAAGCCGTTCGTAGAGATTCAAGTTCCATTCGGCTAATTTTTTATAATAAACGCTTTCTTCAGTATCTTCATTGGCTTCAGGCAATGGAATATCTTGCCATCGGTTTTCGTGGCCTTCTTGAAGCAGATAACTGCAAATAACCTGATCGATTACCTTTTGCAGCCAATCCATTTCATTATACAAAACCAAAATATTGGAATTAGTTTCCATACGCTCCGAATAGTTTTTCTACATCGTCCAAATTAGCATCAGCCCATTTAAAGTATAACAAAGCCGTATTAGGATTTAACTCATTGCATTGCAGCATATCCAAATAAAAACCTTGTGCATTTTGCATGATCATCTGAGTGTTGTAATCAGTGTCATTATGAAAATTAGAATCAAAAAAAGAATCTGTCCATGCGCTTACGTTGTTTTCTCTGGCAATAAAATCACTAATGAAATACGATAGTTTTTCGTCTTGAACGACTAATTTTTTAGCCTTAAAATAAGCGGGTTTTCTTTTGGTTTCTCTATGATAATACTCAATATCTTTTGATTGGATTGTTTTGGTTTTAGAATGTCCAAAAATATCTGTCAGACCAAAGTTTTCTGCTTCACAAGCCAGTTCCAATTCTGCATTAGCTTCGCCAGCTGTAGCGAGAGTAGTGTTTTTAGCTGTTGCACTTTCTGTTACTACGTACAATTCTCTAAAAGAATATAAGGTCTGCGTCAGTTTTATAATTAACTGCTGCTGGATTTCGTTCCAATTATTAATCTTTACAGATTCTGGTTCTTCGGCTTTAAAAATGAAACTTCCTTTATGGGCGAAAGCCAGTATTTGTTTGCTAAATTCAAAATCGCCTTCAATAGAACCATGTGCAAGCGATCTTCCAGAATAAGGTTTTGAAATGCCATCGCTAAAAGTCCAATTGGCGTCATTTAATGCAATTACGCCACTAATATCAGCATCGTGATGCGATATGATGCCATTGCGATAAATGTTTCCCAAAAGAATGATTTCGCCATTTTTGATTTGGAAATAATCACCAGGAAAAAGACTTTTATTCAACGGTTTTGTAGGCAGAAATCCTCCTGTCTTTAAATAGAACTGTCTGTAGAAATTCTTGTTGGTATGATTCATAACCTTAAAAAATTAGAATTAAAGTCCACTGAATGCAGGATTGAAACAGTGGACATTTTAATTTGTCTTAAGAAGCATAAGCCGCAGCAGTTGCTGCCGCTAAACTAGATTGAAGCGACTGAAGTTTGATTTGCGCTTTACTTAAATTGCTTGTTGCAATAACCAATTGTCTTCCTGTTTCGTCATTTGCAGTATTTGCCTTTTCGTAAGCAATCTGAGCATTTTTATACGCATTGTATATTAATCCTCTAATAGAAGAATCAGAAGACGAAGGTGCTGGCAAAGTTGCTTCTAAAGATTTGCTATTTGTTAAAGTAAAATACAATTTAGCAGCCTGTTTAGTCTCCAGAGTAATTGCTTCCTCAGATTCAAGAACAGAAGCTTCTGCTGCCAACGTAGATTTTAAAGCAACAAGCGTAAGAGCAACGGCATTGTTTGCATCTGTGCCTGCGGTGTTGATTCTGGTGATTAAATCATCAGAAATTAACGGATTAAGCGCTTTTTTGCGAATTACAAGATTAGACAGTTTATTAATTATTTCTACAGAATAAATTAATTTGCTAATCAAATCGCTAATCCAAATGCTTACTCTTTTTGAATCCTGAGTTGCAGTTGCCGTTTTTGAAAAGGCATTTTCTGAATTAAGCGCCAAATCGTATGCATTTTGAACAACTTGATCGATTAAATTTTTATTGCTTAAAGCATGAGAACGATTGCTTTCTGAAACCAATAAATAACCTTGATATCTCGTTGCTTTTTCATTCAGCGAGTTTACAATGGTTTGCTGCTGCTGTACAATTGCAGTTGCATCAACCACTTGATTTTTAATCAAGTCTAGTTCAGCTTTTTTCTTTTCTGTAATTCCGTATCTCTGCAAATTAGGACTTGGTGATAATATAGTTTCCATATAGTTGAGGTGTTAAATGGTTGATGATTTTGAAATTTCTTTTGTAGAATAAGGTATTGGCGTTGTGTTTTGCCAGTCAGAAAGACTGTTGGTGTACTTGGTTTTAGCGTTTTCACTGCCTTTGTAGTAAGACAACACAACCGGAATATAACTTTTATCCTCAATTAGCGGATTTCCAAAATTATCTGTAGTTGTAGTATCAATATGTACACTAAATTCTTGGCCAGAAGCCGCTTTGTGGTGTTTAGCACTCGTAAAGTTTCCAGCAGGAATGTTTTCTGCTAAATTTAAATTGAAGTAAAAAGCATTGCTGTTTTTAACTGGTTTAGGAGATTTCTCTTTAACCTCTTTCAGTTTAGCATTCAAATCTGTCAATTGGCTTTTTGCAATGCGTAATTTCTCTTTAGCATCGGCCAAAGCACTTTTCAGACTAAGGCTCTTTTGCTTATCCTGATCCGTTTCTTTATCTTTTTTAGCTCCGTCGGCATTAGCTTGACTAGCAGAATTGTTTAAAATTTCTATTTCTTCATTAAGAGATTTAATTTCTGCGTCTACAGCTTTAATTTCTTCTTCTAACTCCATTGTTTCAATTTTGTACTCTAGAGTTTCCAAATCTTCGTTTGTAGCAATATCATCAGGATAAGGCAAGAAGAAACATCTGTAATCAATTTCATTTGCTTTTAAAACGTCTTCTTTATCTACACTAAAAGTGATTTTAGACAAATCTTCAGATGCTTGCTCTCTAGAATTTGCTATATTCTTGGCCGTTTTTAAGGTATAAGTCAATGCAAACGTCTCAGAAGGAGCAGACAAATATTCATCAAACGTATTGATTTCTTTTTTGTAGTTTTCTGTAAAGATGATTAAAAGAAAGGCTACATAATTTTCGCCAAGGACAAGAGGATCATTGTCAGAATCTCTAAGTTCTTTGTAGACTATAGATGATTTATATTTTCCTTTGGCATCTGGATTCTGAGAAGCAGGAATACTTTTGCATTGAGCTGGATTGCCCACTAATAATTCTGCATTCGAAGCACTAAAAAATGATTTCTTGCTGTCTTTTACCATAATGATGTTATAGCTTAAAACAGGATTTGCCAATCCTTTGTTTTGTGTTTCTGAATCTCTGTCTTCTGGCGAAAAAGGACTTCTGTAAGCATCAAAATATACGCTAAAAGTGCCCGCTGCAGGATCAAACTGCTTTGGTACTTCTACAACCAAACTTTGGTTAAATAATGCATTGTTATAGTTATATGCTTTTTTAGAAGCATCATATTCTACTTCACTACACTTTATAGCACCTTCTGCAGCTCTTGTGGCAATACTTGCTTTAGCTTTTGTATCATTATCTTTTGTTAATACAGCAGTCGTTGCTGTTAAATCAGCAGTAGTTACCTGCAATAAATTGTTGACAGAAGTATTCGTTAACTTAGCGCCGTCAGCAACTGTTGAGGTTGAAACTTCAGAAATAGATGCTGTGGCTTCCATAGCAAACTGCGAAGTCTGTTCAGCGATGTAAGCCGTTTTGTTAATCAGATTGTAAGCCTCAAGAGCCTGCTGGTAAATTTGAGTTCCATAATCTGCAGCATTAATAATGCTATAAATGCTTCCGATATCACTTGCCAAACGCACAATAGAATTTGATGCAATTTGAATGTTGGAGGCACAAACAGCCATATTGCTAACGGCTTGTGTGACATACGTTTTTTGCTGATTTGCAGATAACAATAAGTTGTCTGCCATGTTCTTATTCTTAACAACTACATTATTTATATGTTGCTGTTCTTTGTACATTTTGGTTGTTGCATCCAGTTTTTCCTGCGCAACAATTTCAGCTCCTTCGGCATAATAAAGAGTAAACATTGAAGTGCTCAATTGTGAACTCAATTGTTTTTTGGTCATCTCCTGACTTTCTAATGATGACAATACACTAGAATGCAGATTTTCATTGTAACTGTTCATAATAGTTTTTTTAGTTGATTAATTTATATTTCAAGATCGTATTCAATGGTTTTTGGATTATCATTCGACTTTGCTCAGGACGACATATTGTTTAATAGGGCCAAATGACATGTAAAGGTTTATCCATCCAATGGTATTTCATAATAGAAAAGGCAAAGGGAGATCTGTTGATCAAAATATCATAAGCCCTTTTCTCTACAGTAAGTTCCCATTTGTCTTCCAATTCTACCAGAATTCCGTCGCGTACAAGCCAGTTTCCTCTAAAGCCATCTATGGAAGAATCTCCAATATCTGGCCAATGCGAAATAGCTGCTTGTATTAACCCGTTTATTAATTGCTTTTCCTGATCTGATATTTCTACAAAATCTGGTACTGTGTCTGTCAATGGTAAACCGCACAAAACTTTATTCAATGGCAGATAAACTTCTTCGGTTTCCTGCATTCCTGTGATGACGTACTGTAAATACTGCACAGCTCTAACCTGATGTTCGTTGCTTATAAATTTATTCTCTGATGTAAGATTCAATCGAGCAAATAGCATTGCGATATAATCGTTCAAGAGCACAATTCCTGCGTTTCTAACCGCAACACCTTGTTTGAGGTTAGTTTTTGGTTTTTCTTTAATTTTATTTGATTCCATTTTCGATAGTATTTCGGTTTGTTTTAAGAATGGCGAAGTTTGTTTCTCTGTTCGAAGAATTTCTTTGAAACCAAGCTGTAAAGCGGGCGGAAACTGATAGAGATATTTTTCCATGTCTGCCAAAAAGTTTTTCTTAGAAATTCCTTTTTTAGTCACCACTTCCCAGATTAGTTCATTCCATATTTTATCAATCGCGATAAGTCTCCAATTGCCATTGACAACAGCTTTTAGAAGTTTTCGAAGCAAAAGATGCTGCATTTCTTTAGAAGCCAAACCTTTAATCGTTACGGCTCCCAATACATGATTGAACTTTTCCATAATTCTCAAATATGATTCTCTGTTTTTATCCAATTGGCTTGTTGCATTGCATAAATTATGAAAGCTGATATTGTGGCAAAGCCAATCCATTTGAGCTTCGGGAATAAATTCTTTTTTCATTATTCTAAAGAAAATCTGAGGCTCTTTTACCATAATGACATTCAGAATTTCTTTGATTTCTATTGTTCTAGAAATGCTGAAAACAGTAGAAATCTTGCGTTCGATAATAATGGAAGAAATCCATTTGTATTTTTCTTTCTCTGATAATGCCTGAATTTCAAAAAATAGGTCTGAACTGATAGATTCTGAAATTCCATTAGAAAAAGTATAACTTGAATTCATTTCGTTTTGAAAAAAATGTTCTAATTCTGTGACAGAGTTTGCTGATTCAAAAGTTTTTGTTTCGTTTTGAAGCTGTATTTTTTCCTTTGCAACAGTTCTTTTCAAATATAATTTCAGCTCTTTCTGAAGCAGTTTTTCAAATAAGATTTCATTGCCTTTATAAGCGGAATAGTTTAAAATGGTGTTCCAGAAAAGCTCATTTAATTCCCAAGTAATTTTAGTTTTTGAAGCCGATTTTACGGTATTAATAATGACAGCAGATGTTTTCTGAATCCAGTTCTTTTTCAGCGCAACTCCATTTGTCAAGAAATAATGCAATAGATTTTCGCTTTCCTTTCTGTATTGTTTTCGCAGTTCCATAAAACCCGAATCATTAAAATTGGAAGTCAGTAATTGCGCTAATTCCTGCTGATCTTGTTGCGATGTGTTCTGAATTAACAGTGCAAGCGCCACAGTATCAATTGAACTTGTATTTCTTAATTGGTTCAAAAATGTCTTTTTGATGGCAATTCCAAAAGATTTAATTTGTTTGGACTGAATCAGTTTTGCGATAAACTGAAAATAATCGTTGCGTCTTGTGTCAGTTACTTTTTTGGATAATTGCATGATAATAGTTTCCAGAAACAAAGAGGAATTATGTTCGGGATGAAACAGTATTTCCTGCATTCCGAGAAGTAATAAATTATCCGTTATCAATTCTTCTGGAAAATCATATTTATCCTTTTCGTTCAGAATTTCATAAACAACCTGAATGGTCTGTACGAGCTTTGTCTTTTTATAATTGGCAGTTTTTACCAATAATTGTAGCATTTCACGATTAAGGACCAGCGGAAGTATTTTCTTTAAAACTTCTTTATTTCCGTATGAAAGCATTACCTCAAAAACCATTTTAGGATGCAACAAAATGGTTCTCGTAAGTGATCTTTGCAAATCGATAAAAAAGACACTTTTGGTGCTGTTTTTCTGTAATTCCAGTTCTAATTTGGCAACAAGATTCTTAAAATGAACAGCTGGATAATTAGAATTGTTACGGTTTATTTCCTTGCAGTAAATCGCATTGAGATTGGTATAAATGGTTGCCGAATTATTGTTTTTTACCGCCGCAGGAATTTTAGCATTGGTAAACATCGCCAATAAATGTTCGTGACTCAGATTGTTTTTTTTGCCTAATTCCTTAATGCAGAAAAGCAGAAAAGCACTATTGTCAGCATTTTTATTTTTAATTAAAAAAAGCATTCCAATTTCCCATAAAGCCTTATTGTCTGTTTTGAGTTTAAAGGTTTGGCTCAGTTTATTCAAATACGTTATCGATTCCATTTGAAGAAGCGATGGAGTAGTGTCTAATCTTGAAAAAAGTACTTTTATAGAAGTTTCGTTTAAATCCTGAAGCAGTGAAGCAAGCAGATTTTCTTCTTTAAAAAATGGCTGAATAAGGGCATTAAATTTTGTTTTGTTTTCAGTACTTAATGCCACAATCAATTCGTTCAAATTGTCTTTGTCTGCCTTAAATTTTCGGCTGTTTTTATTTTTAAGTAATTGTTCAAGTAAACTCCAATAATTTATCTTATAATCAGGTAAATGATTTTCAACTTTTTGTGTTTCATATTCCTGAGTCAGTATTTTTAGGCAAGCAATAAAATTGTTGTTTTGAGAAGTTTTATCAGAGAGTTTTACAATCGTATTTTCGATCAAAACAATCAGTTCTGCATAAGCAATATTGTAATGATTTGCCATTTGAAGAATACTGCTTTTCATGAAAGCGAGCTTATTAAACAGAGTACCGCGTTCCAGCAATAAAAAGTTAAGAATAAAGAACCAAAGATTCTTTTTGAAACTGATTGTACTCGTCTGGATAATAGTTTCCTTAACCTGAATATTTACCATAATCGAGCTAAACTCAATTATCGAACTGCTATTATTAGGTTCCAGAGCTGCAATTATTTTGGTTATATTTTTTTCGTCAAACTGCCACGCAATTCGTTTTCTAACTTCTTCATGCGTCATTCCGGTTTCCTTGATAATCGCAATAACCTCAGCTATATTATTCTGAAGCAATTCTGCCATAATTTGGTTTACAGAACCTTCTTTATTCTGATAATTCCATGGCAGATAACCTTCTAATAAAAAGACCATCAGATTTTCCAGAATCGATTTTTCTTTATTGTAAACCGCAATTCCGTTTTGCTTCTGACTGTTTTGATACAGAATTAATTCGGCTATTTTTTCTCTTAATAAATTGCGTATTTTTCTGCTTAAGTCAAATTCAAGATCGCCATAATCGCAAGAGCCAAGATCAAGTTCCAGAGATTCAATTCGCCAGCTTTGTTCCTGCGGACATAATTCATTAAAAATAGTAGCGACTTCTCTAGGCAGCGAGATTTTGCTCCAGGCGCTCAAGCGTTCCTGAAGCCTGTAACTTTCTTTTTTCTGGTCAAAAGTTGTGTCCCACTTTAGACTCGATACAATATGGCTATTTATTTCTTCCATTTTTCCTTCCTAAAATTGAGGTTAAACTATTGATCAAATTCACTGAAGAAATCTCTGGATTTGCTATTTCTAAATTATTTTCCTGTTTATTGAATAAATCCTGAGTGTTTTTAAAACGCAAGCTGTCATGCCAATTGCTGTAATTTGGTATTAGAGTTTCCAATTCTTGAAGACTTACAAACAGACATTCCCATTTTATGTTTGTTGGAAGGCATATTGAAAGAAACAGTTTTAAACGTTTTTTGAACGCAGTAGTCTGTAATTCTGGAATAAAATCTGGAAATATTAAAATTGCATTTTTCTTAAAAAGTTCATCATTGATTGTGATTCCGTTTCCAGAAGAAACGGTAATACGAAATGCATAATCAGATGATTTACTTTTTGTATAATCAGGAGTTATTACAGATTGAGAATCACCAGAAACCAAAAGATATTTCTCCGAAGCAAATTCTAAATAACCGTTTTGAAATTGAGTATCCAAAACAGTTTGGTTCAGACTATTTAGAATATAATTTATATTAGTTACTGATTGAAAATCAATATTCTGAATTGTGTAATTTAAACTATCACTTTGCTTTACGATTTGTATGTTATATTTTAATTGATTTAAAAGAATAGAGGTTTCAATAAAGATGCTGCCTTTTCTTTTTTCTTTAAACCAATATACTTTTTGTATAGTTTTATTGGCGTTCAAATGGTCTTCTATAGAATGTTGTGAAGCTTCAAATTGAGCCGTAATAAAATTGTTATATATATTTTTTAATCCGAAAAGGAGATTCAGTTTTAATTCAAATCCCGAAAAATTGCTGAAATCGGTTTTGCTTAATTTTTCTTTTTTATTGAGATGTTCTGATTTAAAAATAAAATCAGACGTGTTTTCATTGATGTAATCGTAATGATCGTTTTTAATATTGAGATTATGAGTCGGAGTTATTTTTGAAGTCGTCAGAAAATTGCAAGCTTTAATTCTATTGTACGTTAATAAATCAAGGTTTTGAAGATATAGACTCTTCAAAATGATCTGATCTTTTTTCTTATTTCCCGTATAAATTGTACCAGCAATTATGGCATCAATAACTTTAGGCGATTCGCCGTGTCTCGCAAGCAAATGATCTAAAATTGTATTTCTTCTTTCAAAATTGACATCTTCTTCCTCCATGATTTTCATCATTCCAAAGATGTAAGCATTGTAAGGATCTTGCTGATATTCTAGCCAGCTTTTTTCTTTTAGTTCTTTTTTAGTTTCGTCGCCATAAGTGTATTCAAACACATTATTGTTTTTTAATAAAGGTTTGATATGAGGAACGTTGTACAGTGACTGATAAAAATAGCTTGGAGAAAACATTTTGTATGGAACAGGATATTCTAAATGTTTTTTCTCATACTTGTCTTTTAGTGCATAAAATGCATTTTTGTCTGAAGGCGAACCGCATACAGAATTGGTAAAAGAAAATAGTTTTGAAACATTGGCCAATTGCGAAAATTGATTGGCCAAAACCTGATCAAATAGGGTTAAATAGCCTTTTAGCTGACGTGATTGCGCGACTTGTATGGGAGCAGAATCGTCTTCAATTTTATCGTCGCCAATGCCATATTGCTGCGGAAATGTATTTTGGATAGAATAATAGCTGTTAATGTCTCTGAAACTGCTTTTTGGTAATTTTATCGCAGGTTTGTTATTTAAACTTATCGCTGTTTCTTGATATTTACTGAGATTAATTTGCAACGGACTTAAAGCATCAGTCTGAACTTCTTTTCCGTTGCTGATTAACAATAGTTTTTTTTCTCCATAAGAAGCCAGAATATCGATAGCAATTATTTGACTGATAGTCGATTGCAATGCTTGAACATGATTATTGTTCTGATAAAGCTGAACTCCTGAAACTGAAATAATACCAGCTACAGATTCAATTACTGGAATTAAATCAATAGTTTTGAGAGTATCTTTTTTATCTACTATTGATTCACTTAAAATCCAGCCATTTTTAAGATAAGGGCCATCATATATTTCGGCAGCATTATATCCATCTTCTTTTAGAGCATCATAATTTACCTGAGCTATTTTCGGAAAAATATAAGTGCGAATTTTGTCTTGCAGTTCTAATAAAATGTCTTGTTCGTCTGTGTCTTTTTCAATTTCAATTTTTCCGCCAATCAAGCAGTTTTGTGGCTGCAGAGCAATTGGCATATTAAAAAGTTCTCCAATATTTCGGCTTTGGTTAAGGTAATAAAATGACGATTTACAAATAGTATCGCGCTGAATGCTATCGGTAATATCGGGATTTATATAAAGATATACTTGATATACTCTGCTAAATGGTGGAAGATTGTCATTGTAAGTTACTATTTCGGCATTATAAACTTCTTCGATCCCGTCAATGATGTATTTTTTGTAATCATCAATTGTATAGGGCGAAGTGGTCAAGATTTTATAAGGAAGATAGAACTGATTTTCTATTTCCATTTTTCCTGTAGAATCGGTCAAAATATCGGGAATAGAAAAATCGATACAATAACCTAATTCTGTAAGCGCATAACAAACCTGATCCAAAATGGTCATTCCAGGATCGCTCGGATTAAAGTTGGTCCATTCTGTACCAATATGATTTTGGATATAATCAATAGCTTCGTCTTTCAGAAAATTGAAATCCTGATGCGGCGGAAGCTGTGTTTTTGTTATTTGATTATTAATATCCATTATATCAGATTTGAAATATTATGATTGGGAGCAGAAACTAAAAGCGTTGCTTGTCCGTATGGCATTAAAGTTTTTTTTTCACTTTTTAAAGCGGTTTGCACTCCTGTAACGGGATTGATGTAATAGCTTGAAAAGGATACATCTTCGACAGAAAGGACTCCTTCAATATTTTGAACGAATGTGCTCACTTTGGCATCAACAAGCGGTTTGTCGATTTCGATTTCAGAGGGGCAATTGGAAATCCATGGCGATAAGTACTTCTTTAAAGCTAGATTTACATTTTTGTTTACCAACGTTTTTTGGTAGTTTGGATCGACTATAATAGAGATATTGATGCAAACATATTCCAAGTTAAAATTGGAAACGTTCAGATTTATGAACGGCGACGAATTGACGTTTAAATATTGTTTTACCTGAATCTCAAGTGCATTTGTTACCAAAGGAATAAAAGCGTTTGAATCGTTATCTGACGCTATTTTTTTGACTAAATAAACATTAGTGCTGTTGTCGCTTTTTTTAGTAACTACTTTTGAATAGTATACGGTATCAAATTTTTCGGCAATCAGCGTATAATAATCGGTTAATGTGCTTGCTCTGTTTTTGGTTTTAATGCTATTGCTTACTCTTTTGTTTCTATCGGTTTTGTCTTCCGCGGCTTTTCCTCCAAAAGAAGCGAATGGCTGAATGATGGTACCTATTTCTGGAATCTTGGTTTCCGGTTTTGTGATTGCATTAGCATCTATCTGCGGACTTTGTGTATCGGTCAGAAATGAAGTTCCTGTTCGTTGTACACTAAAACCGTTGGTTTGCATAAAAGTGGTTTTAGAAAACGAAGCAAGATTGCCAGTAGCCACAATAGAAATCCAGTTTTTGGTTCCAGGCATTATCGTGCTGTTATTATTGCAATCTGCGGGAATAGGAATTTCTATAATTCCAGAACATCTAAATTGGCTGGTTTGATCAGATAAAGGCTGAATGTTTTTCCATCCTGAATCGCTTAAATAGTAATACATTATGTCATTCTGATTGGTAAGCGCGGTAGAATTTCTGGCCAACTCAAAATAGAGGTTCAAAGTGCTGTCGCAAATCAGATTATCTAGTTCGATAAATAAAGCGCCGTTATAATTAAAAGAAGGATAAAGCGGAAAACCTTTTGCGGCATCGTTTTCAGAACTTCCAATGATTTGGGTATTAAATGTATTGGTTTTGGTTTGGTCGGCCGTTTCACTATCAAATACGGTATAGTTTGAAAAAGGAGCATATATAAAATACTGCAGCGGATAATCGCCAGCTGTGCCATCAAGTTTGTAGGTTACACTAGCATTATAAATGGCAGAAAAGGTTTGTATTTTGGGTGCAAAAGGTACATTGGCGGCGGTAATAAAATCTGTCACTTCTTTGTCTTTTGCCATGGCAAGTTTATTGCCATTTTGTAAAGCAATGCTAGCCACAACATTTGCATACAATTCTGAGCCAAAGCCATATTCAGGACTTGATAAAGTCATTTTTATAAATCCCGATGAACTTTCTTCGGTAAACTTTAAAGTTTCTTTTTGAATGTTTGGATCGGGCTGCAAAAGCTTGACGCCATTTTGCGCAGCATTAGATTTTGGATCGGGTTTAGAATATACATAATAACTGCTGGAGGTGTTTAGAGTATTATTGATAGCATTTATTGGCTCAGGATCAAATAAATAAACAGATTTAGGGATTTCATCAATGGGAATAAAAAAATTATCAATATCACTGCTTTCAATTTTGGTCATTTTCAGGCCTTGCCATGATTTGTTTTGAATAATATTAAAATCAACAGTAAAACTGGTGTTTGTGAATTCGCTTGGAAAAACAACATCCTCCTCTGGTTTAGATAATATATTTCTAATTGTTCTTCTAAGTCCTGCTTTTGGAGTTGTTTTAGTTGGATGCAGATATTCATTATATTGCTGATAATATACTTCAAAATCAGCTGGTCTTTTATCCCAATCTATTTCTACAATAAAACTGTCGAGAGGTTTGCTCAAGATTTCATTATTTCCAATAATAAAATTGGCATTTACCAGCGGAATTGGTCCAAAAGGAGTGTAGGGATTTTTTGTGCTTAATTCACCAAAATCATTATACAATTGAAAGGTTTTTACACCCGTTACTTTTAAAGCAATAGTTATCGAAGTAATTTTAGGAGGCTCTTGCGGATTTGGAACATTCTGAAATAAAATCTTCATCATTGGCCAATCGCTTTTCAATCCGTCAGGATTAACCAAAAAAGGTTCGATTGAAGCTACTGTCTCGTCAATAACTATCTCTATCGTAAAAACAGTATTTTGCTTTGTAGCGTCTGCTGTAAAATCTGCAGGAGCCAAATTCAGTTTTAGCCATTCTTTTTGTGTGCTTAAAAAATAACTTGCTTCTTGCAGTATTTTTATATCTATTGGAGAATCAAATTCTAATGTCAGATTTACTGTTCTTTCTCCTTCACGTAATAATAACATTGGTGAAGCAAACCCAATTCCGATTAAAGAAGGACTTAGAGAAAGATCATCTGAACCGAAAGTTTCCCAACTGATTGCTTTATTTTCTGCGTCTAATTGAATTTCTGTTGGCTTATCAACAGTTTGTAAATTATAAGAGGCATTGTTTTTATCTTGATAAGAAAGCTTGTGCACGCTTGCAATTGCAGCAGGATTTAGGTTTACATTTTTTTGAGAAGCAAATAGAATAGGATTCTTTTGCGTATCGACTCCAGCATTAAACAAGGTTCCGGCTGGCAAAGTAAATACAGCTGTTGGTTTTGTAAGCGTCGCACACAAAAAGGTGTGATCGGCAACTGCAGGGAGTTTAGTCTGTTTTAGAATATCTCTATAATAAAAATCAAGATGCTTTTCAGAAAGACCATTCATGCGATCTTGCTGTACTTTTAAAATATTTACAAAAGAGCGCAAAAGAACGGTGTCTGGAAAATGTCCTTTTTGAAGATTTAATTTCTTGAATTCTTTTCCCGCATGATGAATTATGGTTTCTAAAAACTGAAATAGCTTATCTCCAATTTTGGTTAGAATATCTAGACTAAATGCCGTTATTGAACTTGTTTCCTGTAAAACGGAATGTTCTGTTTCAAATCCGAAAACCTGCCAAAAAGGAGTTTTGTCTTTATTGATATACCAAATGCTTTTGTCAAAAGAGTTAAAATCTTGCAGAGGCGCTGAGGCAATAGACAAACCATCAATAGCTAATTTGTTTAAATATTCTCTAAAAGACTGAATTGCCCAGAAATCAATGCTTAATCTTGTTTTAACTTCTTGCAGAATATAAGTTTTAAGATCGTAGATTTCGCTATTTCTCAGCATATAATGAGTCCAGCGTTCTATAATTTTATAAATGGCCGTAATACGGTCAAAAAGATTGTTTAAAGCATTTGAATGCGGAATTCCGCCGTTTTCGTTTTGAACTAATCTTTGAATTTCGGTACAGCTGTTTTTATAATCACTATGTAGTTTTTTGTAATTTGTTTTTGAAATCGAAGCCATCAGAAAAACAGGATCTTTTAGCAAAAAAGGACTCCAATTGCCATAGATGGTATTGTTGTCATTATAGAAATTGATCAATTTGCTGAATTCTGTCAAAAAGTACAGCCAGTCTTGCTCGGTTCTACCGTCTATTAAATGCGGACTTGGAACGAGTGATTCGTTGAGAGAATTTATAGCGCTATTTTGATCAATTGAAATCATTTTTTCTTGTCTAAGTTTGTTCCTTCTTTTACATAAAATGGGAACACATAGTTGTGTCTTGTATTGGTTTTGGAATAGATGTAGCTAATCAGTATTTCTATTTTTCCGTTTGCAACATCAGTCGATGCAACTTTTACATCTTGTACTAATATTCTTGGCTCGTAACGTAGTAAGGAAAACTTTATGGCTTCGATAATTTCACCTTTAAGCGTGCTGTCAATTTTTCTAAACATAAATTGCTGTATTCCTGAGCCAAATTCAGATTCAAGAGTACGTTCGCCTTTTCGGGTATTTAGAATAACATGAATAGATTCGTTTATGTTGGTTTCATTAGCGGACAAATTCAGCTGATAGTTATCTGCAGAGAAAGACACGGGAAATGCCCACCCTGAACCTAAAAAGGCAGTTTCATTATGTTCCAAATTATCCACCGATCATTACATTAAATGCTCCTAGCATAATTGAGCCTCCGTGGGCTGTCGTATCTCCCATTCTTGCGGCTGGCATACCGCAAATCATAACTGTCGCAGATCCTTTTATAATAGAATCTGGTGGTCCTACACAAACCAGTGTATCGCCAACTTTGGCTGCTGGTAATCCGCCGATTAAAACAGTTGGCGCACATGGTCCTACTATTGGTCCGCCTACATGCGGAACTGGTGGCACTCCCGGAGTAACCATAGGACATTGGTGAAAGTCTGTAAGTCTTGCTGCTGGTGGCATAAGTTTGTTGTTTATGGTTTATGGTTTGTTGTTTATTGTTTATTGTTTGTTGTTTGTTGTTTGTTGTTTGTTGTTTGTTGTTTGTTGTTTGTTGTTTCTGGTTTTTGTTCATAGCTTTTTAGTCATAATTGGGCATTAACTATAAACTATAAACCATCAACCACAAACTGATTAATTAATCATTACCATCGCGCCTTTCAAGGTCAATTGCATTCCTCCAGAGACTTGTGCCATTTGTCCGCCTTGAGCGCTGTATTGCATATCTGCGTTTTCTTTGATGTTGAGGCCTTTTATAGCAACATCTCCGGCACTTGACTGTATATTGACACCTTGATTTCCTTTGATGGTAACATTTTGATTTGCCGAAATGTTGATGTTTTTTTGGCTTGACAAATCGATACCGCTGTCAGACATAACAATACTGTTGTTGTTTTCATCCTGAATAGTAATTTTCTTGTCTTTATCGCTAATGATGATGGTGTTTTTATTGGGTGTGGCAACAGTCCATACTTTGTTTTCATCATCAAACTGCACCGATATTCCTGATTTGGAAACAATAGCTTTTATTGAGTTTTTCTGATTTGGGTCTAAACCTGCATAAGGTTTTATGCTTGTACTGCTGTAGACGCTTCCGAGAATTATAGGATAACGCGGATCTTCATTTATAAAACCCAGAATGACTTCGTCTCCAACTTCGGGCATGAAGAAAGCTCCAGCTCCGCTTGTCGAATAAAAATTGGTAAGCCTTGCCCAGATTCCTTGCCCTTTTGGATCCAATAACGGAACATCTACTAAAACTCTGTATTGAGAATCAGGATCTTCATACATCTGTTTTACAGTTGCGTTAAAAAGGCCTTTCGCTCCAGGAACTAGACCAGAAGCGGGTGGTGCCATAACATCTGGTTCTTCTGTAAACCAAAAAGGAGAAAGCCCCAGTGAAACCTCAGTAATCCAGTTTCCTTGCGATAAATCGTGTACAACTCCTGCAACTAAGTAATCGCCATTAAAGCGATCTCCAAGACCGGCGAAGGTCATATATTTTCCGGGATCAACTAAATTTGTGCCTTGAAATTTGGCTTCTCCCATTATTTTAGAATATTCACTTTTAATAATCTGTGCTTTCGACCAATTAGTCAAATCAGCAGTTTCTAGCGGGGCAGAAGTCTGCAATTGATAGGTCGAGAGTCCGACAACTTCAGAAAGTTTTTTTGTAGTTAAATTTCCTGATCCGCTAACATCTGGTGCTGCATTACCCGTTACAACGGCTTGGGTTTTAAAATCCCAGCTATTGGCAGCCACATTTCCTAACTGTGTAACGGCATTTAGTTTGGCATTAAATTCAAGCAAAGTATCACCATACGTTACGGTAAGTACCGATGTAGTAGTTTTATCAGGAGGAAATACAGAAATTTTTCCGTTTAATGTGGTTACGATTAGTCCATTTGCCTCGGCAAGAGATAAAAGATAATCCCAATCGGTAACGTAAAATTGTACTTGTTCTGGCCAAGTTGTGCTAGTAGCAGTAACATCTGCACTTAATCCCGAATAGTTTCCTATAAGAGACGTCATAATATCACTGTCTTTTTGTTTTGAGTAAGTAAGGCTTTTTCGGCCCACAATCATTTTTATGGCGTTGTCACGGCATTCAACTTCTAGAGCCGATCCTATAAGATTATCAATACGGATGGTCTGGCTCATGATTACACCAGAAAAAATAACTGCGTTGGTATTATCATATCCAGCTTCAATGCTGATTGATGCTCCTGGAACAAAAGTAGCGGAAGAACTGGCGTCAAATTTACCAGTATTAGGTTCTCCGTCTAGAATGGTAACTTTTGCAGAAGCAATTCGGTTTACTTTTTTTTCTATATGTACAGAAAGCACACTTAGTTCATCGGCTATTGGAGAACCGTTGACTTTTACGACAAATGTTGCGATTCCGCCACTTTTTATTTCGGTTGAGGCACTCATTAATTAGAAGGGTTTATAGGTGGAAAAATTAATTTGTCGATACCATTTAGGTTTCTGAATTTGTTAAGTTTATTATACTCTGCGACCTGTATGTAATACGAATCATCATTCCATACTTTCTGGCACAGCTGTGGCAATGACATTCCTTCGGAAACACTTACAATGTGGGTAAGGTCTGGAGATTCTGGAGCATCTGTTCTAGTTACTGTTTTTGGAGAAATGTAACGGCTAAATGACAGCGATATCTTAGCTCTAAGCGGACTTCCGTCTGGTTTGAATAGTGTGTAAGAGATGTCAATAGAATCGAGTACTCCGTTGAATGTGATATTCTGTCCCCATTGTACTTTTACAAAATTCGGACGGTGTATTTTTCCGTTGTAAGTGTAAATAATCGTTTCTAAAGCAGTTATTTCTTTGGCCATATCGGTACGTTTGGCATCTATAATTCCGGTACAGTCTATTACCATTTCAAAGCTCAGTTTATCGCTTGGAGTGCTTTTGTACTTTTGCGAAGCCGAACTTGTTGCGGGTGCTTGCTGCTCGTTGTATTCGATGCTTTTCTGTATTTTGATATTATCAGGATTAATCATAAAGGCATACGGACTTCCAGAGAATTTGTTTTGAAATTCTTCGTCTGTGTATCCCGTAATTTTCATTAATTCTAAACTTGCCATTGGGTTATTATTTTAAGTTTAAATTTTTTAAAGCCTGTTAAATGTTTTCTCTCGCAGATTTCGCTGATCATGCAGATTTTTTAATCTTTTGATTTGGCTTTAACGTTTATAACTATTCTCCTGATTTTTCTCTGCAATTAATCTTTTACATTCTTCCAGCAGCTGTTTTCTCAAAATGGAAAATTCTCTTTCTTTGGTCAGAGCCAAATTCTTCGCATTTGTTGTTACGATTTCCGTTTTGATAATGAGTTCTCTTATTTCGATGGGCATAATGGTCTACGTAAAAAGTTTATTAAAGTTGGTATCCTTAGAAATTTCAAAATAGGTGTAAGCTAGTTCAATAGATTCTATCGCAATGTTGCTTTCCTGAGAGTTTAAATCAGAAACAGAATATTTTACCGGATAAGCGTTGTTAAAAGTCCATTGCATGCATACTACACCAGAGGCATTGAGCAATTTTAAGATCACATTTTTGGGCTGTATTGGGTTTGATAATCCTTGATCGATGCAGTTGGCGCACCAATTGACCAACTGAGATCCAGCAGGTACCATAGCTCTTTTAAGCACTAAGTTCTGACTGTTAGAAATGGTTGGGAGGCGATATTTAAATCTATTTTCGCCTCCGCAAACAATTTCTTCTACGCTTAGTTCTTTAGAAATTCCAGATACCTCTTTAAAAGCCGCATCTACACCCGCAAAAGAGAGTGTAAAATAAAAGCTTACAGGATAATCATTACTTACCGCCATTTTTGATGATCAATTGTTCATGTGCAATTTCTATAGTGTCTACTGCAACCTCGTTACCGTCAGATTTTAAATCGGTGCTGGTAATTTTGGTTGGCCAAGCATTGTTTAAAGTCCATTGCATGGTTACACCGCCTTTTTCGTCCAATAATTTTATTAGAACGGTTCTTCTTTTAATCGTATTCATTACGACTTGCTGATGCCAATCCCAAAAAGTATTATCGTTTACAAAAATTCCGCGTTTCATGGTTACGTTTCCATATTTGGTAATGCCAGGCATTTTTTCTACAGAAAAAAGAGGACTGTTACTTTTGCGATATTCTATAATTTGATTTTCGACATCCATTCCTGTAACTTCCTGAAAAGCTACTTTTGTCAATTCTGTTCCAAGATCTACTTCGAATCTAAACTTTGGCATGGGCCATGTTGCGCCTTGTACGCTTCCGTCATCTGTTGCCATATTATTTTATTTTAAATTAAAAATTTGCTTAATTAAGAGTATTATTTTGATTAACTAGAAGTTGCCATTTGCTGTTGAAATGTCAGAACGATAAATTCGGCAGGATGAACAACAGCAACTTTTACAGTTACATTCATGAAACCATTTAGTATATCATCTGCAGTCATTGTCGAACCTAATCCGCAGGCTACAGAAAAGGCTTCAGAAGCGCTCGCTCCCTGTAAACCTCCTTGTTTCCAAATCGAACTTAGAAAACTGCTGATCATTGAAATTACAGCTTCCCAAGTGTTTTTATCATTAGGCTGAAATACATAAGCCTGAGCCGCAAGTTTGCAAGATTGCTCTAAGAAAATCATAGTTCTTCTCACAGGAATATATCTCCAATCCTGACTATTCCCGTCAAGTGTTCTAGACCCCCAGATTAAAATGCCTAAACCGTTAAATGTTCTAATCGCATTTATCGATTTACCAGAAACAGCATCAACGTTTAAATTGGCTTGCTGGCTTTCAGAAAGAGAAATTGGCAATGATGATACGCCCACAAAAGAAGTATTTGCAGGAGCTTCCCACGGACCAACAGCGTTATCAACAGTAGTAATAACTCCTGCCATAGCTCCACTTGGAGGAAGAATATTAGCATCGGCCAAAATATGTTTAATCATGAGAGAGTAAGTCTGGCTAGCAATAAGCAATGCATTGTGATTTTGCGTAACAGTCAAAGTGCTTGACGGGCTTTGGATATTGGCAATAATCGATGCAGCGGCTGGGTTAGGAGCGCTCGGTGGATTAAGAACTGCTTCAAGCTGTTTCAAATCTCCGCCAAATAAATTAGTATAATCAATATCAGAAGTCTGCATTATCGTAGTTCCTATGAAAGGATAATAAGCCATTCCATAGTTTAACCCAACAGAACCTGTATTCATTCTGAAATTGGAAATATCCTCCGTATATAAAATAGGATCTGGAGCGTCGCCGCCAATAATGTCAAACAAGCACATTGCAGTCTGCATTTGTGTAGCCTGTAGAAGCATAGATTGCATTAGAGTTCCATTATTTTCTACGCTTAACAAAGTAGCTTCTGGGCAAATGTACATGGTTGGCTCTTGCTCGTTTAGCAACAGAGAAAGACCTTTTGTCAAATCATTCAGCTGTACATTTGGATTTACAACTGGAATGCCTGGAGTTCCTGCTTTTTGTGACGGAGGGCCATAAGAACCAACAGAAACAATATAAGCATCTCCACCGCCATTTTCATAAAATAGTCTTACGCTATTGTATAAATAATACACCGTGTTAGGATCTGGAACAATTGAATAATACGTTCCTGCTATCAGCATGTAGTCTCCCTTTAGGGGCTGACTCTTTTCTGCTACGAGATAGTATTCAGGGCTGTATTGTTTGGACGGACTTGCTGGCGCAGGTGGATCCGGCAAACAGAAAAAAGCCTGAAAATCAGCAAAAGATGTGATTTTTACTGGCACATTCGTATACGATTTTCCTTCGTATGCGGCCTGTGGTGTGTACCCTATAAATGCTGGTATAGCCGTAGCAACTCCAACAACAGAATTGGGAAAAGCATTTAATTCTTGAATGTAAACACCAGGAGTTTGAATGGTAGATAAATTCATTGATTTTAGTTTTTAATGTTCATTTTTAATAGTTTTTTATAGATAGATATACATTGGTGATGCGACCTCGTTTTGGTCGCTGTTCTCGATAATTCCGACTCGGGAGACATCTGGACACGGAAGTCCTTTTATAATTACTTTGGGTTTTATATTGTTTTGATTTGCAGATGATGAACTGTTTACCAAATCAAATTTATATTTTGGCTTTTCGCTAAGTGTGATATAGGTTTTATTGGAAGTAAACAATAATGCCGATTCTCCAGTTTGGATTGTTACATTTTGAGGGCCGTCAAAATGTATGTTTTCCTTTTCTGTAATCGAAGGATTATTGAGCTGTACAGCATTTTTATTGATAAAATAATATTGCCATTGTGTTGCTCGTGCAGTAAAGTTTATTTTAAAAAGAGGAGAATGGGCTGTTAGTATATCTTCGAAATAAATTTTTAAATGGCCAAAATGAGAAGAAACTGGTTTGTTTTCCAATGTTTGGTTTAAAATTATTTTACCATTATTGTTTAAGTTTTTAGGATCCTGACTGGAATACGTAATAGCTCCAATCCAGTTTATTGGCAACGAGGTAAAGAGAATAAAGTTTGGATTACTGCATTTGATATCAAACTCAAAATAATTTTGCTGTGTTGTCGTAGAAATATAATTTAATAAGTCTGATAGCGAAGATTTTGTATTAGAATATAAATCAAATCCGTTGGAGACAAGATTCATTTTGAATCCGAATTTTTTTAATGTTTTGTCAGTCTTATGATTGGGAATAAAGTGGAGACAATTGCATTTTCCGTTATCAAAAAAAGTATGATAAGTCGCAATGCTAAAGATTTGTATGTAATTGCTCTGTATCATTTGACGATATTATTACTGGTATTTTTTACAGACGGTATGATTTCCATAATTTCGTGAGCCTGAACTTTTATGAGTTTCATTTTGTAAATAATCGAAGGCTGATATTTCGCTGCCATTGCTGTCCATAAACTGTGCATCTGGTGGTAAGAGATCTTTTCGTATTCAAATTCTAATCTGCTCAAACCATCTGGAATAGAAGAGGAGGACGATGCATCGATATAATTGTTAATCTGAAAGAAGACAATTATAGCATCCAGAAATTTTAAAGATTCGGTGTAATCCTCAAAATTGCTGCTAATGAGCAAGTCTATATTATATCTTTCTGTTGGATTAAAATTGGAATAGTTGCCGCTTTCTAACCTCTGATTTCTGACATAAAAAGGCTGATTGGTTTCTTTTTCAATATTGATAAGAGATAAAACCACTTTGTTCTGATTTGCTTTTGGCAAAGTCCCGCTTGGTTCAATGAGATAGTTTAAAACAGTTTTATCTTCGGTCAAACCAAAACGGTTTTTTAAAAACTGTCCCAGTAATTTATTCGTAAATTGAAGTGCCTGGTTGATCATCGCATTTAACTCTTAGGATTAATGAAGTGCCGTAACTAAGAAATTTAGCTATTGGTAGTTGTAAAAGTAGCTGAGAATTAGATTTGTACGAAAAATTTGTAATATACTTTTCGTAGACAAAACCATAAGAGATTGTGTGTTTTTTGTAGACAAAATGTAGACAAAGTTTTTTTTGTCTATACTTTGTTACAAATTGAAGTGTAAGACATTAAAAATTGTCATTTTACTGAGAGAAAAAGCGATAAAAAAGTAGAGATTTAAGTTTAGAAACAGAGGTTTGAAATTAGAAAATTGAGGCATAAAACCTCTTTTGCAATGCCAATCATAAGAAAGCATGCAATTGTTGGAAAGCGAAATAAAGAAAAGGAAATTTTAAGAAACTGTTCTTAAGTATGAAATGATATCATCTTCTTTTTTAAGAGTTAATTTCTTTTTCAGACGATATTTATGAGTGCGAACGCTTTCTTGATTGATGCCAAGAAGATTGGTAATATCATTGTTGCTCATATTCATTTTAATATAGCAGCAATATTTTAAATCTCTAGAACTTAAAGAAGGATGTTTTTTGGCAAGAGCCAGAAGAAAATTAGGATTTGACTGTTCAAAATAGATTTTAAAATCATCCCAAAGTTTATTGTCGTTTGCAACGGTTTTGATCGAATTTACAATAGACATTAATTCAATTCTCGTCGCATCATCCACATTAGGATAGAGATACGAAATGCGTTCTTTTATCTTTAAGAGAACTTCAACCTTTTGGTCAAGTTCCATTACATAATGGCTTAATTTATCGGAATCATTCTTCTGTATTGCTGCTTCAGCAAACGACGCGGCAGGTGTGTTTTGTGATTCTGTTTTTTTTAAAAGAAAAATAGAGCGTATTCTATAAATTAAAAAATCGGTATTCTGAATCTGATTAAACGGATAAGTGAAAACGATACTTTGTTTAGACCAGCATAAGGATTCGCATTCATAATTTTGAGTCAGATATAGAATTGGAAGATCCCTTTTGTCAGAACTGAAATTGGTGTCATTTAAAACAAGTTTGTTTTGTTTAAAACCCAAAATTACCAAATCAGGATTTAAAGAGTTTATCGTATTCTTTAAATCAACTCCTCTCGAAACTGTGACCGTAGAAAAAGCATAATCAGAAACTATAGATATGGCATTCAATATCACAGTCAATATAGTGATATCGTCACATCCAATTACTATAGATTTTTTTTCGAGCATCTTTGGGGGTGTTGTTGCTTCTTATGAAATAGTATTGCTAATATTTCATACGAAATGAAAAATAAATAATAACATTTTCTTGCCATAAAGCCATCTTAGTATTCGATAGAGCTTAACTAATAGTTTATACAAAAAGTCATTTCTCTAGTAAACATTATAAATGGTTTTATAACTTGATTTAAAAAAAATTAAAATATTTGGATTAAATAGCGGCTTGTAAAAAGGAGTGTAAATTTATTTAATCTATAGGAATATTACTATGAGTAGTATTACGTGTTTTTGCATTTTCTGTGTTAATTAACATTTTTTTAAAGGCAAATATCAATTTTGCCAAATAACCGAGTTTGTTTTGACTTATTGAACTTATGTAGAGATGTTTATAATATAGATTAAGCTGCGCCTTTATGATATTCTTTTTGTATTCCATTGGTTGAATTCCACTATCGTAGGGTTTTTGCCAATGATGATGAGGTACAGATTTATGTGTATCATGTGATAAACAACCTAACTTTTTCTTGTTTCATTTTAACGGTTCAAGGTTCATTTTACTATTTCTGGTTTCAGATTATAATCTGAAACCATTTCTATTGTTTCAAATAAGAAGATTAAAGTTTTTCACTTTAATTTTAAGTATTATTTCAAAAGCAGTTTTTCTTACATAAAAGAAGAGCTGCCACCAATTGAGTATGTATGAACTTATAAGGTAAAATAAAGTATTAATTTAAATACAAAACCTATGGCCGCCATTCCTGATGAATTGTACAATGTTAAGTTTGCAGCGTATTTTGATTCAATGAAAGAATTGTATATACTCGATCAAAAATTTAAAGTAATATGCGATGCTTATTGCGCAAGCACGGCTAAAACTGAGCTTTATAAGGATAAAAGCGAAAAAAACTTTCGACGCAGAATGAAATTTGAGAATCTGTCAAGGGAGTTAGAAGAAGAAATTCTTTTCTACATTATGCGTAATAGGTAATTGTTGCTATTAATCTTCATTTTTTGAAAGCCTTATTTTTGATACGACTTTCCATTGTTCCATTTTTTCAGCTGTAGTTAATCCTGCATTTAGTCCGCTAGTGGAGGGTAGTGTTATATAAGTAATTCCATCTTGCGGTACAGAATGTTTGTGAAAGTATTTTGCGGCGGCTTTGCTTTCAAAAAAGACGTATTTTATGTTAGGAAACTGTTTGTGCAGATTCTCAAAATCGTTAATAGTTTCTTCTGTTATTTTCGCGTCGCTGCTTCCTTCTCTTTTGCAGCTTTTAAGGACATTCCAAAGACCGATATTGTATTTTTTGACGAGCGCTTTACGATCTTCATAAGAAGTGCTAAATTCTTCTTCAAAAATAGCAAACAAAATCTTCCAGAAAAGATTGCCTCTGTTGGCATAATATTCTTGCTTTGAAATAGATTGCTCACCCGCCATGGTGCCCATAATTAGGATAATTGTGGAATTGTCTATTAATGGTGGGAGGGCGTGTTTGTACATGTTTTTGTATAATAAGTATTATTTTCTCTCATCCCATTCACGTTTCAGCATAGCATACTGAAACTCGCTTCCCCATTTTCCTTTAAAGAAAATATTTTCAATAAAGTGTCCTTCTTGTTTAAAACCAGTGCTTTTTAATAGATTAATAGAAGCAATGTTTTCTGCATCTACAATTTCAACTACTCTGTGAATTTGTTTTTTATCAAATAGAAAAGCTAAAATGCCAAGTAAAACCTCTTTTGCAAAACCTTTCTTTTGTTCAAGATGAGAAATCGTTATTCCAATTTCGGCAATTCTTGTGTCGTATTGGTCGAGTTTAATGGCACAATCGCCAATAAGCTGTTTAGTTTCACTATTTTCAATTCCGTATTGCACCCATTCTCCAGCTTTTCCAAAATGCTTTGTTGCATTTTCTTCAATAAAGTTTTTGGCTTCTTCAATTGTCATAACATCAAAACCTTGATATTTGGTAACCTCAGGATTTGAGCGATATATATGAAAATCGGATAGATCTGATAATTTTAGGTGTCGTATATTAAGTCGTTTCGTTTGTATATTTAATATTTCCATTGAGTAAATTTCTGCTCGTAATAATGCATTCCAAATATATTTAAATATTTTTTGAAATACGATCTAAAGAAACGGCGCAGTTCAGAAAGCTTTCTGAACTGCGCCGTTTTTATATTTCTCAGTATTTTAAACCACCGAACAAGCACTTTTATTTTCTTTAACCAAAGGCTTAAGTCCAAGATTTTGAAACATCTGCATATCTTCAGAAAGACCTGGATTTGGCGTCACCAATAGCGTTTCGCGCTCTCCCGTAAAAATAGAATTAGCACCCGCCATAAAGCACCAAGCTTGTTCTTCTTCTGTCATTTCGATGCGTCCAGCGCTTAAACGAACAATAGACGCAGGCATCACAATACGCGCTGTGGCAATCATTCGAACCATATCCCAAATTGGCACTTTTGGATTGTTTTCTAAAGGCGTTCCTTTTACTCTCGCCAAAGCATTGACAGGAATAGATTCTGGATGAACGGGCATCGTTGCTAAAGTTAACAGCATAGAAACTCTATCGCCATCAGATTCTCCAAGACCAATAATTCCGCCCGAGCAAACTGTAATACCCGCTTTTCTCACGTTGTTAATCGTATCCAAACGCTGATCAAATTTACGCGTGCTGATTATTTCATCATAATAATTTTCTGAAGTGTCCAAATTATGGTTATATGCATAAAGACCCGCTTCTTGAAGACGTACAGCTTGTTCTTCGGTAAGCATTCCGAGCGTGCAGCAAACTTCCAGTCCAAGATCGTTTACACCTTTTACCATTTCGATAACGCGATCAAAATCTTTGTTATCTCGAACTTCGCGCCAAGCTGCAGCCATACAGAAACGAGAAGAACCGCCCTCTTTTGCTTTTTGCGCATGTTCCAATACTTTTTCTGTCGGAAGAAGCGCCTGTATTTTAATATCGGTATGGTAACGCGCTGCTTGTCCGCAGTAAGAACAGTCTTCTGGACAGCCGCCTGTTTTTATAGAAAGTAAAGTGCTAACCTGTATTTCTGAAGGTTTATGAAACTCTCTATGTACAGTAGCAGCCTGATAAACCAATTCTAACAAAGGCTGATCGTAGATTGCTTGAATTTCTTCTTTTTTCCAGTCGTGTCTTATTTGCGTTCTCATTTTATTTGATATTCTTTATGATTTTTGGTCAAAAATATCATTTTACTGTATCATCAAAATGTACCACTTTTTATATTTTGAGTAGTCCGGTTAGAAAGCTATATATTCTAAACCGGAAGATTTTTCTCAAAAGCAGAACCAAAAGAGAAAAAAGAATCGGTGCTTCCAACGCCTTCAATTTGGTGAATCTGCTCGTATAATATTTTACGAAGTTCTTCATTGTTGGCGGCTACGATTTTAATGAATAAAGCATAGTTTCCAGAAACCCAATGGCATTCTACCACTTCAGGAATCTGCTTTAGTTTTTCTGCAATAGAGTATGAAAAATGAGCCTCTTTTGTAACAATTCCGGTATAGGTAATGGTTTCAAAACCAACTTCTTTTGGAGCTAGTTTTACAGAGAATCCAGTTATTACGCCAGATTCTTGCAGTTTACGAACTCTTAAATGTACCAACGAATTGGAAATGTTTAATTCGCGTGCCAAATCAGAAAAAGCTATTCTTCCGTTTTCGCTCAGTTTCTGTATAATTTCTCTATCTAAAGCATCTATATTTTCATTCTTTTTAATCGTTGCCATAAGCTATGCTGGTTTATTGATTCTATTATTTTGACAATTCTTTTGGTCAAACTGGTTTTCAAAGTGTCAAAATTACAAAAAAAAGAGTTCAAAGTGTCGAATTGTAAATAATCGTATAGGTATAATGTTATAATAACAGTATTATCCATAGATTTGTGTCATTATAACACTATTTAACAAACTTAAAAATGGATAAGAATCAACTACTTACGAAACTTTGGGAGCAATATATTGAGATTACTCCATCAGCTTTAAAAATACATGAATTACTGGAAGAAAAAGGTGAAGAAATTTTAAACGACCATATTGCAATTCGTACTTTCAATGATAAACGTGTAAATATTGAAGTATTAGAAAAAGCTTTCATAAATGTTGGCTACGAAGCAAAAGGGGAATATTATTTTGAAACCAAAAAATTATACGCCAAACATTATGAAAGTGCTTTAGATAAAAACGCGCCAAGAATTTTCATTTCAGAATTAGAATTAGAAAAATGTTCTGCAGAATTACAGGAAACAGTGCAGCAGCTTTTAGACAGTTGTGATCAAAATGTATTTAATGATCCAGATTTGGTATTAAGCGGAGCGGTTTGGAAAGGAAATTCGCAAGCGGTTTACAAATCATTGCTAGAAGAGTCTGAATACGCGGCTTGGATGTATGTTTATGGTTTTAGAGCCAATCATTTTACAATCAATACCAATGCTTTAAAAGGATTTAAAACTTTAGAAGAATTAAACAATTTCTTAGAAGCTAGCGGATGGGAACTAAATGCTTCTGGCGGAAAAATTAAAGGAACTCCAGAACAGCTTTTGGAACAATCAAGCACATTGGCAGATTTATATGATGTTGATTTTGAGGAAGGAACATTAAAAGTGCCATCATGTTATTATGAATTTGCGTTGCGTTATCCAATGTCAAACGGAGAATTATATCAAGGTTTTGTGGCTTCATCGGCAGATAAAATATTTGAAAGTACCGATGTAAAACTTCAAAAAACAATATAATATTCAGTTAATAGAAAACGCATAACTAAAAGTTTATAATGGCAATAGAAGAATTAGAAACTACAATAAAAGAAGCTTTAAAAGAACTAAACATAAAAGACATAAATGAAGGAACTTCAACAGGAATGAATAATTTTTCAAGCGGAGAAATTCTAGAAAGTTATTCTCCTGTTGACGGAAAATTAATTGGAAAAGTTAAAACATCAACAGCAGCTGATTATAAAAAAGTGATGGAATCGGCTAATGAAGCTTTTAATCAATTCCGGTTAATTCCTGCGCCAAAACGTGGCGAAATGGTACGTCAGTTTGGTGAAAAATTACGCAAGAATAAAGAAGCGTTAGGAAAACTGGTTTCATACGAAATGGGTAAATCTTTGCAGGAAGGTTACGGAGAAGTACAGGAAATGATTGATATCTGTGATTTTGCGGTTGGACTTTCGCGTCAGCTGCACGGCTTAACGATGCATTCGGAAAGACCGGGACACAGAATGTATGAGCAATATCATTCTTTAGGAGTTGTTGGGATTATTTCTGCATTTAATTTTCCAGTAGCCGTTTGGGCTTGGAATACCGCTTTGGCTTGGGTTTGCGGAGATGTTTGTGTTTGGAAACCGTCTGAAAAAACACCGCTTTGTGCCGTTGCCTGTCAAAATATTATGGCAGAAGTGATAATAGAAAACAATTTACCAGAAGGAATTTCGTGTTTAATTACGGGAGATTATAAAATAGGAGAGTTGCTGACTAATGATAAACGTATTCCGTTAATTTCGGCTACAGGTTCTACTAGAATGGGTAAAATTGTTGCGCAGGTAGTTGCAGGACGTTTCGGTAAATCATTACTAGAATTAGGAGGAAACAATGCCATCATTGTTACGCCAGATGCAGATTTGGAAATGACGATTATTGGTGCCGTTTTTGGAGCCGTAGGAACAGCTGGACAAAGATGCACTACTACACGTCGTTTGATTATTCATGAGAGTATTTATGATAAAGTAAAAGAAGCTCTTGTTTCAGCATACAAACAATTGCGCATCGGAAATCCGTTGGACGAGAAAAATCATGTCGGACCTCTTATTGACAAACAAGCAGTTGAATTGTATAATGAAGCTTTGAAAAAGGTTGTTGCGCAAGGAGGAAAAATTCTGGTTGAAGGCGGTGTGCTTTTTGGTGAAGGATATGAAAGCGGTTGTTACGTAAAACCCGCCATTGCAGAGGCTGACAATTCATTTGAAATTGTGCAGCACGAAACTTTTGCGCCTGTATTGTATCTGTTGAAATATTCTGGAACGGTTGAAAATGCTATTGCAATCCAAAATGATGTGGCTCAAGGATTATCATCGGCAATTATGACAAATAACTTAAGAGAAGCCGAATTGTTTTTATCAGTCGCAGGTTCAGATTGCGGAATTGCAAATGTAAATATCGGAACATCTGGCGCTGAAATTGGTGGTGCTTTTGGAGGTGAAAAAGAAACTGGAGGAGGAAGAGAATCCGGTTCTGACGCTTGGAAAATTTACATGAGAAGACAAACCAATACAATCAATTATGGTGTGGGCGTGGCATTATCTCAAGGTATAAAATTTCATTTGTAAAATGAATTTTGCCAGTAAAAGAACAAGTCCTATATTTAAATAAAAAACACTTCACAAAAATGAAATAACATGTACAAAAAGAAATTTTTTTTGATTCTTGTATTCTTTTTCATCATCTCGTCGGGCTGGTCTCAAAAAGGCTTTTCCATTTTAGAATCAGCTAAAAACAGTATCAATTTTAAAGGAAATCCAGCAAATGCTACAGACAGAAAATCTCTCGCGTTTTCTGATAAAGGCGCTTGGTTTGCTTTCGGATTTTTAAATGCTTCAAATGTTCAAGCAGGATTTTCGGGGCCTTTTTTAATGACCGAACAAAACGGCGTTTGGTTAAGCTCTTCTTTTGTTTCATTGCAATTAAAAGACGAAAAAGGCCAAGATATCATCGACTGGAAAAGTTCTTTGGTAGCACAAAACAGTTATAACAGCCATTTAGAACAGCAATTTAAGAATGAAAAATTAGATGTAAAACAGCAATTGGTATTTTTATCAGGTCACACTGTTCTGCAAAGGACAAGCATTACAAATAAAAGTGCAAAGCCAATTACGCTTTTTCCGTCTTATAATGCTTCTCTTTTTTTAGATGATTTGCAATTGTCTAATGAGAAAAATACTTTAAGAATTGTTTCTTCAAAAAGCATAGCGGTTGGTTATATTCAGTTTCTAAAATCAAATCCAGAAATTGAAATTACCAAACAAGGATATAAGGCACAAACGGAGAAACTGGTTTTAAAACCAAATGAAACTAAAGAAATTGTAGTTTCACAAAGTTTTATTTTTCCGCAATATTCTTGGAAAATAGAAAACGAAACGATACAGAAAACGGTATTTACTACACTGTTAAACAACACACAAAAAGAAAAAGAAAAACAGCTGGCACAACTTATTGCCAAAAAGAAAAACATTTACAAAGATCACAGTTATTCAGATTTGATTGCAAAATTGGTGCTGACTTTACAGAACAACACCAGAATTCCAGCAGAAGGATTGAAACATGGCGGTCTTTTTCCGAGTTACAATTACGAATGGTTTCATGGTTTTTGGGCTTGGGACAGCTGGAAACATGCCGTTGCAGTAGCCAATTATGATGCCGAATTAGCCAAAAATCAGATGCGTGCTTTATTTGATTATCAGGATCCTAATGGTTTTATTCCAGATTGCGTTTACAGAAACAATCTTCTTGAAGAAAATAATTATCGCAATACAAAAGCGCCACTTGCTGCTTGGGCTGTTTGGAAGATTTATGAAAAAACAAAAGATGATAATTTTATAAAAGAGTTTTACCCAAAGTTGACTTTATATCACAATTGGTGGTACAAAGAACGCGATCACGATCAAGATGGTTTATGTGAATTTGGTTCGACAGATGGAACTGTTATTGCTGCAAAATGGGAAAGCGGAATGGATAATGCTGTACGTTTTGACGATAGCAAAATCTTGAAAAATGGCGAAAAAGCGTATTCATTAGATCAGGAAAGCGTTGATTTGAATTCGTTCTTGTTTGCTGAGAAAAACTATCTCAGTAAAATGGCATCAGTTTTAAAATTAAATGATGAAGCTAAAAAATGGACGAATGAAAGCGATGCATTAAAACTCAAAATTCAAAAGCAATTTTGGGATCCAGAAACAGGCTGGTTTTATGACACAACAATTGATGGCAAAACATTGATAAAAGCAATGGGATGCGAAGGATATTGTCCGATTTGGGCAGAAGTCGCTACTGCCGAACAAGCCAAATCAGCAAAAAATAATATGGTTGATCCAGCGAGTTTGAACACTTTTGTGCCTCTGCCAACATTGGCCGCTAATCATCCTAAATTTAAACCAGACAACGGATATTGGAGAGGACCTATTTGGCTTGACCAAAGTTATTTTGGCATCAACGGATTAGAAAAGTATGGATACACTAAAGAAGCAAACAAACTGGCCTATAAACTGATGCACAATGCGGAAGGCGTTATGGACAAAGGAACTTCTATCAGAGAAAATTATCAGCCCGTAAATGGAAAAGGATTGGAAGCTTACAACTTTAGCTGGTCTGCTTCGCATTATTTAATGCTGCTTTTAGAGGATAAATAATATAAAGCGTTGGTTTTTAATACATAGCAACATAATTTACTAGACTCATAATTGTAGCGGTGAAAGACGTTCTACTTTTCTTAAGCGAACATAGCTATGTGTTAGAAACTAGTTTCTTTCACTTTATCTTTTTTAGAAATAAAACTATGTTTCTATGTGTTTAATTTAATAAATCAACAACAACAACAACAAAACTAACATGTCTAACCACAAAACTTTAACTAAAATTATATTAGCAGGATTGCTTATCGCAAGCTGTAATTTAACACCTGTTTTTGCTCAGAAAAAAAAGAGGGCAATTTCAGAAAAACAGGATCCGCAACGTTTTTTCTCCAAGCAAGATTTAATGCAAATTGGAGTTTATTATTATCCCGAACAATGGCCCAGAGAGCAGTGGGAACGCGATTTAAAAAACATCAAAAAACTGGGTTTTGAGTTTACGCACTTCGCTGAGTTTGCATGGACTTTTATGGAACCCGAAGAAGGAAAATACGATTTTAAATGGCTGGATGATGCTTTGGCTATTGCCGAAAAACAAGGATTGAAAGTCATCATGTGCACACCAACGCCAACTCCTCCAGCATGGATGGTAGAAAAATATCCCGAAATTTATCTGGTTGATGCAAGCGGAAGACGCAGAGAACATGGCAACAGAGCCAATCAATCTGTTTCTAATGAAAAATACAGAGAATTTGTGGCCAAAATTGTTACTGAACTTGGTAAAAGATACGGCAATAATAAAAACGTTATAGGCTGGCAGGTTGATAACGAACCAGGTGCGCCAGACGATTTTAGCCCATCGGCACAAAAAGGATTTCAGAAATGGCTTAAAGCGAAATACGGAACAATCGAAAAATTAAATGCTGAATGGGTAGCCAGTTTCTGGAGCATTAGATATAATAATTTTGAGCAGATTGCGATTCCAAATGCAGAGATTTATTTTGAAGACAAACTAAGTCCGCATGCTGTTTTAGATTTTAAGCGTTTTACAGCAGATTCTCAGGCAGAATATTTGAATTTGCAAGCAGAAATACTTCGAAAATATATCGATCCAAAACAATGGATTACCACAAATTATACCAATGTAGTTTACGGAGCAGATCCAAGAAAAACAGATAATATGGATTTTGCCACGTATACGATGTACCCAGTAAGTGGCAGAAACAATTTAGGCGGACAAAATTTCAGAATGGGACATCCTAATAAAATTTCGGAAGCAAATGATTACTATAGATCTATAAATGGCGTTACTGGAGTAATGGAAATGCAGCCGGGACAGGTAAACTGGGCAAGCATTAACCCGCAATTATTACCGGGAACAGTCCACATGTGGATTTCTCAAGCTTTTGGTGGCGGCTGTTCTTTTACTTGTACGTATAGATATAGACATCCGCTTGGAAGCAGCGAAATGTATCACGACGGAATTGTTGGTACAGATGGCGTGACGTTAACAACGGGAGGAAAAGAGTTTGTTCAGTCAATTGAAGACATGAAACTGCTTCGTAAAGAATACAATCCAAAAACGGTGATTCCGCAGGAAATTGCAAAAAGAAAAACAGGATTTTTATGGAGCCACGAAAATCTGTGGGATTTAGAAAACCAAAAACAAACCGAATTCTGGAGTACTTGGAGACATAGAAACATCTATACTTCAGCTGTAAAATCGACTGGTGCGCCAATGGATTTTATCACAGAAGAGAGCGATTTTTCTGCTTATCCGTTTATCGTTGCGCCAGCATATCAATTAATTGATCAAAAACTGGTGGACAAATGGAGGAAATACGTTGAAAATGGTGGAAATTTAATCCTTTCCTGCCGAACTGGACAGAAGGACAAAAATGGTCATTTCTTCGAAGCTAAGTGGAGCGGACCAATCGTGCCTTTAATTGGAGCAGATGTCGAATTTTTTGACATGCTCGTTGAGGATGTAAAGGGAACTATAAATGCTGGAAACAATACTTATAAGTGGAATGTTTGGGCAGATGTTTTAAATCCGAAACAAGGAACTGAAGTTTTGGCTTCTTATGCCGATCAGTTTTACAAAGGCAAAGCGGCGGCGATTACCAGAAAATTAGGAAAAGGAACCGTTACTTATATTGGAGCTGAAAGTAAAGACGGAAATTTGGAAAGACAAATAGTAAGAACTGTCTATGAACGCGCAAAAGTTGCCATTGAAGATTTCCCAAAAGGGGTATATGTAGAATGGCGTGACGGTTTTTATGTAGGTGTGAATTATACTAATGAAAGCATAAATCTGCCAATTCCTGCAGGAAGCAAAATATTGGTAGGGAAAAATCCATTAGAACCAGCTCAGGCTGTAATTTGGAAATAAAAGTTTGCCACGAATAATTTTTAATAAAATTGCCATGAATTACACTAATTTACACGAATTAAAGACTTGAAAAATTAGCGCAAATTCGTGCAATTAGTGACTAAAAAAAACAAAAACAATTTAATAGAATAGCAATGATTTTTTCAGAAACAGTTATTCAGGACTTGGTAAAAGAACATTACGGATTAAATGTAGCCGTAAAAGCATTAAATGGATATGACGAATTGAATTTTCTCTTGTCCGATGACAAAAATGAAAAATACATTCTCAAAGTATCAAATGAGAGTCATTCATTTCCATTTTTAAAGGCACAAGCTTCAATTTTGAGGCATCTTGGCAATAGTGCTATTTCTGATTGTTTTCAGCATTTTTGCCTTAATAAAAATGGCGAGGGACTGACTGAGATACTAACAGATTCCCAAACCTATCATATTAGAATTCTCAACTTTCTGGAAGGTACTTTTTGGGTAGACGAGAAGAACAAAAACAGCGAGCTCCATTATAATCTAGGTTCTTTTTTAGGTAATATGGATGCTGTATTAGCTAATTTTTCGCATCCAGCAATGCATCGCAATTATACTTGGGATATTAGCCGTGCAAGTGAAGCAGGCGATAATTTAAAGTATATTCTAAATCATGAAAGAAGACGTATTGCGGGTTATTTTTTATTGCAGTTTGACACCGAAGTGCCGCCGCAGTTGCATCGTCTAAGACACGCCTATATTCACAATGACGCAAATGATTATAATGTTTTGGTGAAAGACAATCGCATTAGCGGACTGATTGATTTTGGCGATATGGTTTACACGGCTTTAATCAATAACCTTGCGATTGCCTGTGTGTATGCGATGCTTGATGAAGAAGATCCGTTAGCTGTAGCGGCAACCATTGTCAAAGGATATCATAATTCGTATGCGCTTACCGAACAAGAATTGGATCTTTTGTATTATTTAATTGCAGGAAGACTTTGCATTAGTGTGACACAATCTGCTTACAATGCATCGTTAGATAGTAACAATGAACACCATTTTGTTACCGAAAAACCAGCTTGGGATTTGTTATATAAATGGATAAAAACAAACCCAATCAAAGCGCAAGATACTTTTAGAAAAGCATGCGGTTTTGATGGATTAATCAATGATAACGATTATTCTGAGCTTCTTGAAATTAGAAAACAGAAAATAGGAAGAAATTTAAGCATTGGTTACAAAGAAAAATTAAAAATTGTAAAAGGAGCTTTGCAATATTTATATGATGACAAAGGAAGAACTTTTGTTGATTGTGTAAATAATCCATCGCATGTTGGACATTGCCATCCGGTTGTGGTTAGAAAAATGCAGCATCAAATAGCGACTTTAAATACAAATACGAGATATTTGAATGACGCCATAACGGATTATGCACAAAGGTTGACGGCAACTTTACCTGAAAAACTAAGCGTTTGTTATTTTGTCAATTCAGGTAGTGAAGCCAATGATTTGGCTATTCGTATGAGCCGTAATTTCACCAAACAGAAAGATATTATCGTACTCGATCATGCTTATCACGGAACTTCGACAGTGGCAATGGAAATGAGTCCGTATAAATTTGACAGCAAAGGCGGTTCTGGTCAAATGCCTTGGATTCATAAAGCAATTAATCCAGATTTGTATCGAGGTCCTTATAAATATGGCGATGCAGAAGCAGGAGAAAAATATGCTGCAGATGTACAGCAAATTATCGAAAATTTAAAGAAAGAAAATAAGGCGCCAGCAGTTTTTATCTGTGAAACCTTATTGGGAGTTGGCGGTCAAATTCCGTTGCCAGAAAACTATTTAAAAAAAGTATATGAATATGTTCGTGCGGCAGGAGGAGTTTGCATTGCAGATGAAGTTCAAGTTGGTTTTGGAAGAATCGGCGATCATTTCTGGGGATTCGAATTGCAAAATGTCGTTCCAGATATTGTTGTTTTAGGAAAACCAATAGGAAACGGGCATCCGTTGGCGGCTGTAATTGTAACCGAAGAGATTGCAGAAGCTTTCAACAATGGCTTGGAATACTTTAATACTTTTGGCGGTAATCCTGTTTCTATGGCTACAGGATTGGCTGTTTTAGATGTAATTCAGCAGGAAGAAATGCAGCAGCATGCATTGGAAACTGGTAATTATTTGATGAATGGACTAAAAGAATTGATGAACAAATATCCTATTATTAGTGATGTTCGAGGGCACGGATTATTTATTGGAGCAGAAATGGTTAAAGACAGAATTACGATGGAACCCGCTATTCCCGAGATAGATATTGTAGTCGAAAAACTGAAAGCAAAAGGTTATTTGTTAAGTACAGATGGGCCTCTGCACAATGTTTTAAAAATAAAACCGCCAATGCCATTTAATAAACAAAATGCTGGTGAAATGGTGCAATTACTTGATATTGCATTGAGCGAATTATAGTTTTCTAAATACATAGAAACATAGGTTTTTATCTTAAAAAAAAGACACAAAAAAGAAACTCGTTCTTAACACATATCTATGTGTTTTCATGCTAAGTGAAACACCTCTCACACACAATAAAAATCTATGTTTTTATGTGTTAAAACAAAAGTTAACAACTATTAAAAATGAATAATAATAATATCCTTTCCAAAAGTTCTATTAATCTTACTGTTTTAGAAAAGCAATTAGAAGGAAAATTATTTTACGATCATACCATGCGTCTGCTTTACGCAACAGACGCAAGCGCTTACAAAGAAATGCCTTTGGCTGTGGCCATTCCGAAAACCAAAGAAGATATTCAGAAAATTATTGCTTTCGCAAAAGAAAATAAGAGTAGTATCATTCCTCGTGCAGCTGGAACTTCATTGGCTGGACAAGTGGTTGGAAACGGAATTGTGGTCGATATTTCGCAAGAATTCACCAAAATTATTTCGGTAAATCAGGAAGAAAAGTCGGTTTGGGTGGAGCCAGGAGTTATTCGTGATGAACTGAATTTGCATTTAAAACCGTATAAACTTTTTTTTGGACCAGAAACCTCTACCAGCAATCGCTGTATGATTGGCGGAATGGTTGGAAACAATGCCTGTGGAGCCCGATCTGTTGTGTATGGATCTACTCGCGAACATGTGCTTGAAATACAAGGATTTTTAGCAGACGGAAATGAAGTTGTTTTTGGCTCTTTAACTAATAAAAAATTTGAAGATAAATGCAATGGAATTAATGTAGTGAGTCCCTTAGAACAGGAAATTTATGTTCAAGCCAAAGAAATATTATCATCTGAAAATAATCGAAATTTATTTGAAGCTAATTTTCCTAAGAAATCAATTCCGAGAAGAAATACAGGATATGCTTTAGATTTATTGGCAGACAGCAGTCCGTTTAATGGTTCTGATGAAAAGTTTAATTTTTGTAAACTAATTGCTGGATCTGAAGGAACACTGTTTTTTTCTACAGCCATAAAACTGAATCTGGTTGATGCTTTAAAACCATTTTCCGCTTTGGTTTGCATTCATTTTGAAAGCATTCATGAATCTTTAAAAGCCAATATTGAAGCATTGAAGTTTAATCCGGATAGTGTAGAATTAATCGATCATTATATTCTGGAATGTACCAAAGAAAATATCGAACAAAGCAAGAATCGTTTTTTTGTGAAAGGCGATCCTCAAGCTATTTTAGCGGTTGAATTTTTAAGAGATTCGCAAGAAGAAATAGACGGCGTTGCCAAAGAGATGGAAGCGCTAATGCGTTCTAAAAATCTCGGATATCATTTCCCCGTTGTTTATGGTCAAGATACCAATAAAGTTTGGGCATTAAGAAAAGCAGGATTGGGCTTATTGTCTAATATTCCAGGTGATGCCAAAGCAGTTGCAGTAATTGAAGATACAGCAGTTGATGTAAATGATCTGCCAGATTTTATTGAAGATTTTAATACTATTCTAAAAAAGAGAAATCTCAACTGTGTGCATTACGCACATGCAGCAACGGGTGAATTGCATTTGCGTCCGATCATAGATTTAAAAACTCATGAAGGGACGGCACTTTTTAGAACTATTGCAACCGATATTGCGCATTTGGTAAAAAAATACAAGGGTTCTCTAAGTGGAGAACATGGAGACGGAAGGCTTCGAGGAGAGTTTGTTCCGCTAATGTTGGGAGATGAGATTTATGAATTATTTGTTCAAATAAAAAAGGTTTGGGACCCGTGGGATGTTTTTAATCCGGGGAAAATCGTGAATACGCCTCCTATGGATACAAGTCTGCGATATACGGCTGGACAGGATACGCCAATGCCTGAAACTTATTTCGATTTTTCGGAACACAACGGAATTCTTCGTGCCGCCGAAATGTGCAATGGATCTGGCGATTGCAGAAAGACAGAAAAGAGCGGAGGCACAATGTGCCCAAGTTATATGGCTACCCGAGACGAAAAACATACTACAAGAGCGCGTGCCAATATGCTGAGAGAAACCATTACAAACTCAGTAAAAGCCAATAAGTTTGATGATGAAAATTTGTTGGAGGTTTTAGATTTATGCTTAAGCTGTAAAGGCTGTAAGTCGGAATGTCCTTCAAACGTAGATATGGCAAAATTGAAAGCAGAAACTTTGCAGCAATATCATGATAAAAACGGTGTAAAATTCAGATCTAAACTGATTGGAAATACACCGAAAATAAATCAATTGTTTGCCTCGGTTCCGTGGCTTTATAATTTGTCAACCAAAGGAATTCTCGGATATTGGATGAAAAAAAGTACTGGTTTTGCTGTAGAAAGGCAATTGCCTTTGATGCATAAAACTACTTTTGGAAAATGGATAAAAAGTTATAACCAAATAGGTGTTTTTAGAAATGGAAATGTCTATTTGTATAATGATGAATTTCTCAACTATTATGATGTCGAAATAGGGCAGACGGCCGTAAAACTTTTGAATCAATTAGGGTATAAAGTTTTGATTCCTGAAATAGGAATAAGCGGAAGAACATATCTCTCAAAAGGAATGCTAAAAGAAGCACGTGAAATTGCAGAACAAAATATTATAGATTTTGAAAAAGCGATTCCAAGTGATGGTGTTTTAATAGGAATTGAACCTTCGGCGATACTTTCATTTCGTGATGAATATCCTGATTTGTGTCGTGGAGATTTAAAAGAAAAAGCGAAAAAAGTAGCGACTAGAACTTTCCTGGTTGAAGAATTTTTGGCTCAAGAAATGGATGCAGGAAAAATTGCGTCTGATAGCTTTAATGACCAAACTGAACGAGTTCGCATGCATGGACATTGTTTTCAAAAAAGTTTATCTTCTTTAGTGCCACTTAAAAAGATACTTTCTCTGCCTAAGAATTATACAGTCTTGAATATTCCAAGTGGTTGTTGTGGAATGGCAGGTTCGTTTGGTTATGAAAAAGAGCATTATGATATTTCGATGAAAATTGGAGAACTGGTTTTGTTTCCAACAATTAGAAAAGAAGAAACAGCCACTTTAATTTCTGCATCAGGAACGAGCTGTAGACATCAAATTGCTGATGGTACGGGACGCAAAGCGTTGCATCCTGTAGAGATATTATTTAAGGCTTTGAAATAAATGCTGTTGCGGATATTCGTTGCGTAGACGCACTGCGGTGCGTCTCTACAGATATACTTTGTGTATAAATTAATCTGTATCAATTTGCATCAATCTCTTTAAATCTGCGTGAAAAACTACTCGCAAAAAAACAAACCTCCAAGGTATATTTCGGAGGCTTGCTTCAAAAACAATAATTCAAAAAAAAAAATTATAACTCAATATTTATTGTGCTGCCATCTTTAATGACTTTATTGATGGCTAGCTTTTTTCCATCTGTTATTTTTAACCTTAGATTTTTACCAGCTCTTTCAACAGTAATATCAAAATCGCGTTCAAAAGCATGAATACGCTTCAGTTTCATAGTAGACCAAGATTTAGGAAGTCTTGGCGTAAAATCAAAACTGTGTAAACCTGTTGGGCGAATACCAAATAATCCTTCTGTAAAAATTCGGCAGTATAAACCGCTTTCGGCCGAAAGATGACGCTGATCGCCTTCTGGATAGGCTTCTACAGGATAAGGAACGTGATCTCCCAATAAACGTCGATTTGAATAATAGTGCAAGAAATCCAGCGCTTTGTCTGTTTCGCCAGCAGCAAGTACGCCTCTTAAAGCATACAATGTAGAACGATCCCAGAATATTTTATCTCCTGCAACACTTGCCAAACCATCTTTTGTCCATAATCTAGAAGAGAATAATGCGTCTATAGTTCCTTCTTTTCTGTCATAAATTCCCATGGTAAGCGGCGTGCAAATCCAAGCTCTTAAAACATCATTTTCTTTATAATATTTATAGGTTTCAAAACCTTCTACTTTAGCGCCAAAATACTTTTCTATAGCTGTTCTTAATTTTTCAGCTTCGGCTTTATATTCTTTAAGCTGCGTTTCGTTTTTCCCTAAAACTTTACCTAGATAAATGGCGGAATTTAATGCATCATAATACAGAGAAGAAGTATTAAGATTGGCTTTTCCTGCAGGAAGACGTCCTTCCAATTCATCAGAATCTGAAGCGACTACGCCGTCAGCATTTATTTTTCTGTGGCAATGTTCTAAACACCATTCAATTAATGACCATAATTGTTTTGCTTCATCAGCATTTCCTCTCGAAAGCGCGTAGCGAGCAGCTCCGTAAGCAATCATAGCGCCATCTCCGCGATCTCCTGCACCTGCCCAAATATCTGTTCCTTCAGCAACAATCGAACTCGGAATAGGTTTATAATCTTTATTCATGAATTTGGCAAACTGAAGATAAGCATTTAAGGATGCTTTATTTCCATATTCATATCCTAAATAAGGAAAAAATGGACCAATATATTCCGCTTGATCGTTTGCCCAAATGGCAGCGTAATACGATTCTCCGCCTGGACCGTGCATTGGACCGCCTTTGGTTTCAAAAATACTTTCAGCTGCTCTGATTTTCGCGAAAGCAAATTCGGTATTCAAAACCTGATCTGGAGTTTCCAAAATCAATTTGCTCCATATTTCGCCGATCAGTTCTAAGCGTTTGCTTTTTTCTTCTTCAACATTTACAGCAGTAACGGTTTCGTTTGCTTTTACGCCTGAATAAACAACAGAAAAGCTAACCGATTCATTTGTTTTCAGATTAAAACTTCCATTATTAATAAGATCTGCATGAATAGTATAACTGCCTTCAGTTCCTTTTGCAGGATCTGTAGTATAAACTGCATTTGATTTTGGAATTTCTACTATGCAGTTTTTTTCTGAGCTGTTTTTAATGGTGTAAATTTCGTTATAAACCGCCAAAGCCGTAGAAGGGAAAAATTGCCTTGTAAGCTCTAGATTGTCTGTTTTGCTTTTAACTAATAATGTTCCGTTTAACGTTAATGAAACTGTTTTTTCAGCAGGAATTGGTTTGTAATTTACAGTAACAAGATCAAAAGCATCTTGCGCAAACTGACGCGTTAAACTCGCATGCGTATTATTCGGAATGGTCCTCAGCATTGGCCAAACCAAGCTGCGGGTTGCATGAAATGAACCGTCTGCTGCAACGCCATATCTTAGAACACATGAGATTCTTTTACCACTCATTTCGATATGATCATCATGCGGAATGCTATTGTTTATTTGCCAAGAAATAGAACCGTCGGTATTAATTTGCCAACGTTGATCTTCTTGTGAAAATGCTGTATTTGCTATAAAGCATAAAGCAATAAGAACCAATAAAAAGGATTTAAGTTTTTTTCTAGAAGATATCTTCATAGCGTTTGATTTTAAATTGTATCCATTGTATGAGTAGTACATTGGACGAGTTGTTTTAGCGACAGGCCGCCGTTATTTTCTGTCCAGGATTCACACGAATTGTAATAGCAGTGTAGGGATTTCCCTTGTTGTCCTTTTCATGAATTACGGCAGCTTTTTTATTATTTATAAAGATAGAAGTATAATTCCCAGGGAACATTGCTTTCCATTCTATAAATTTTTCGCCTTTGTTGTGTAGTGTTGTAGTGGTTTGTTTTTCGTGTTTTACAGCTAATGTTGTCTGTAACACGGGTAAATTGTCGACCTCAGAAATGCTGTCTTTTTTTCCTCGATGTATTGTTGTTATTGTTTTTTTCGATGCATCTGGCTCTATGCCCATACAGCCATGTATGATGCCTTCAATTACGCCGTATGAAACTTCAGGATATTCTCTTCTTTTGGTTTCAGGATCGGTTAAATGTAAAATGTATTCGTATGCTTTGTCTTCGTAACCATATTTGTATAAAAGGAACGGAAGATAAGAAGCATTTTCTACATTGCTTTTTTCTGAAAGAATGTGTTTAATTGTCTTTTCAGTTCTGTCTGTATCTGCCAAAACATCGAACCATAATAAAAATAGTTCGCCCGCATCTTTGCTAAATTTACCATCAGCGGCATAAATTACATTGTAAGCTGATGCATTTTGATCCCACCAGATTTGTTCGATCTGTTCTTGATATCTAATCGCCTTTTTTTCGAAAAAAGCAGCTTTTTCAAATTGTCCTTTTTCTTTTAAAATAGAAGAATAGGTAAGTAATCCTTTGTAAATGGCTGCAACCAAATCGACCCCCATTTTTAAACCCGGAATGCCTTCGGAATAAGAAGCTAGTCCACGGCATTTATGAAAATCATCTTTGCTATTGAACGGAGTAGGAGTGTTTACAAATTCTGGTCTGTTTAATAGCGAATCGGCTTCCAAAAACCAACGTTCTATATATGCTGTTGATGTTTTTTCGAAGAAATTTTCAAACTCAGGTTTTTTGATATAATCTTCATCGCCTGTCCATAAGTACAATCTCCAGCAAGCAAATATGACATCAAAATTGCTATTCAGATTGTACCAGAATTCTTTATCATTTCTGTAATCTTCTGGAGCAGGTTTTCCGTATTTATTGATTTCCCAATACGAACACCAGTCTTTACTTTCTGAAATATTTTTCGCAAAAAGCGAAAGCATGTTTTTGTTTTCCTTACTCAATCCAAGGATTTCTGCGCCAATGCTCTGATGAGAGACATCGCGCATGCAAAATGCAGATCGTGAAGGCAGAGCCGCTTCATACCATGGTCCAACAGGATCGTTTGAATCTCCTTTATAGCTCAGAGCCATACTTTTGGCACGTTCAAATGCCAGCTGGAGTGTAGGATCTGTGGACCTGAAAGTAATTGTTTCCTGACTGAATGAATTCAGAAAGAAACAGCAATTTGCCACACAAACTATAAAATGATTTTTCATAACGCTATTTTCAATTTGGATTGATTTCTAGAGACATTTTAAAAGCAAACCCATCCCTCTAGATGGGTTTGCTTAATCGGTTATAGTTTTTAATTATAACCAGGGTTTTGGGGTAAACCTGTTCTGTTAATTTCATCTCTCGGAATTGGGAGCAAATAATGCTGCGGTTTGAAAATCCTTTCCTGGACTTTAGCGTAGGTATAGGTTTTAGAACCGTCGCTGTTTTTGGTAATAATTACTCCCATTAAAGGTTTATTTTCAGTTTCCTCGGCAATTTTCCAACGGCGAACATCATAGTAACGGAATCCTTCAAGACATAATTCCACTTGTCTTTCGTTACGAATTTTATTCTCTAAAGCTGTTCCAGTCAAACCTACTAACGGATTTGTAATTCCTGCACGCTGTCTGATCAAGTTAAGATATTGAATGGCAGTCCCTTCATTTCCTAATTTAAATTGCGCTTCGGCATAGTTTAGATAGATTTCTCCTAAACGAGATATAATCCAAGCTTTATTAGTTTGCGTTTCATTATTGTAATTGTAAGTTGTATCGCAATATTTACGGAAAGTGTAACGTGTTTTACTGGCATTCCAAGTATCCCAACCTTGTGGAGAATCTAAACCGCCTTCGTAAAATTCGGCTTTATTTGAACTTCCTGCATCGTAACGATCTTGAAAGAATTCAGGTTTTCCGTAAGCACGTCCGTCATAAACGATGTTTTTGTAAAAACGAGGATCTCTGTTTACATAAGGTTTTTGAGGATCATAACCAGATGTTGGATCTGTAATGTCTTTTCCGTCAGCTGTTCCATAAGCGTCAATATGGCTTTGACTTGGTGCAAAATTAGCCCATCCGTGAAAACCGCTTGGCGAATTAAACATTTCTACACCATTAAATGCACTCCATTGCGGATCTTTACTAGATAAACGGCAGAAGATGATTTCTGAATTGTTTGTAGTAAAAAGATCTTCGTACTTTTTGTCGTAAAGTGAATACATATTTAAATCCATAACTGCTTTTGCAGCGTCTGATGCTTTTTTCCATTTTGTTAAATCATTAGAAGGATTCCATTGCGGACTTGCAGCATAAAGTAATGTTCTTGATTTTATAGCTAAAGCTGCGCCCTTTGTTACTCTTCCTAAATCTTTAGCAGTTAAAGGAAGCAATTCAGCAGCTTTGTCCAATTCTGTGACAATAAAATCGACACATTGGTCATAAGTGCTGCGATCTACTTTAAAATTACTGTTTAAGTCGAAAGGCGTAGTAATAAGAGGAACTCCTCCGTAATCACTAATTAATTTGAAATATGCATAAGCTCTTAAGAAAAGCACTTCACCTTTTAATCTATTTCTCCAAGCTTCGTCTCCTGGCACGTTATCAATTCGGGACAAAAAGATGTTGCAGTTTTGAATGGTAGCGTAAGTAGGTTTCCAAGTATTGAAATCTCCTGCGTTGTCTGGAGTAAGAGCTCCAGAATTTAAATTCCACACATCATAATCGTTAAAATTATTGAATGCTTCATCACAAGCAGTAGATAAAATCCAACTGCGGTTGGTTCTGTCGTTCCAGTTGTGCTGCGTACTTGGTAAAACTGTATAGAGATTATTAGCAAAAGCTTCGGTAAGTTTTAAGTCATTCCACACATTTTCATCTGTATAAGAATCCAAAGGCGCTTTATCTAAAGGGTCTTCAGTACAAGATGTTACAGTGGTAACTGTGATAAAAAGAGCAGCCGCAATAAGAGCCTTCTTTTTTATATTTATTAGTTTATTGATTTTATAATTTTTCATGTCTTGATCTTTTTACCTTGTTATAATTCAATGCTTACACCGATTCTGTAAATACGAGTTTGCGGATAATTTACTCCTGTCGTATTATTGGTCTCAGGATCTAAATTGTACTGTTTCATGTGGTCGATAGAAAACAAATTGGTTCCTCCCGCATAAAATCTCGTATTTAATATTCCGAATCTAGACAAGACTTTTTCTGGTAATGTATATGAAATCTCCAAAGATTTTAATCTGAAGAATGAAGCATCTCTTAACCAGAAGTCAGCTGGAATATTGTTTCTTGGATCAGAATCATTAAAGGCAACAGGGTATTTAGAATTTGGATTATCAGCAGTATATCGGTCTTCGTATAACCATCTTGGTGGTGCCACGATAGCGCCTTGAGCTTGCGGAAGAATCATTTGTCTCGCTTTTGCCTGACCTGTCCAAAGCATATCTACAGAAAAACCTTTGTATTCAGCTCTGATTGGAATACCATAAGCAATTTTTGGCGTTGCCGATTCAGGAATTCTCACTTTATCATTAGAAGTGATGCTTCCATCACCATCAATATCTTTTACCCAAAGATCACCCGGTTTTGCTCCTTCAAAGTGAGGAGAATTGTCAACTTCTGCTTGAGTACGGTAAATTCCGTTGGTTTGATATACCATCCAGGAATCAATAGCTCTTCCAGTTGATTTTTGCCAAGCTGGAATATTTGCTGCTTCATCGCGGAATAATACTTCACTCTGTGCATAAGTAAAATTGAAACCAACACTATATTTAAAACTATTGATATTGTCGGCGTAGTTAATAGACCAATCAGTACCTCTGTTTACCGTTTTTCCAATATTTTCTTTAGGAAGAGATAATCCTGTGTATAATGGCACAGAAGCATTTCTAGCTGCAAGAATGTCAGATCTTTTATTACTGAAGTAGTCAAAAGTCGCTGTTAATTTATTTCCAAAGAATCCGAAATCAAAACCGATGTTTTTAGAATCTTGAATTTCCCAAGTAATATTTGGGTTTGGAGTAGAAGAAAGATAAATACTGTTGTTCAACGTATAATCTGATCCAAAGTAGCTGTACAACTGCTGATCTGTTGTTAACTGATATCTTGTTAAGAAAAGGTATTGATTAAGATATTCTACGCCATTAATAGTTTCTCTCAAATCGTCATTACCCATTCTTCCCCAAGAAGCTCTAATTTTTAGTAAATCAAATCCTTTTATATTGTTTTTGAAGAAAGACTCTTCAGAGATTTTCCAACCTGCGCTTATAGCCGGGAACATACCCCAACGCGTTGACGAAGGGAAATTGAATGATCCGTTATAACGTGCAGAAACTTCGGCAAAATATTTATCATCAAAATTGTAAGCCACTCTTCCAAGGAAACTTTCACGTCCGTCCTGATAGGCGCCGCCAGTTGCGTTTTGCCCTTTAGTGCTTCCAGTAAAAATCTGATCCAATTGATCGCTTAACAAATCTCTTCTGTAAGCATACGTTTGGGTTTTGTCCATTGTAGTCTGCTCGTAACCTACAAAAGCATTAACAGAGTGTTTGTTGAACTTACGATCGTAAGCTAATTTTGCGAAATATGTATTTTGATTTGCAATTCGCTCATCCTGCATAACACTAGTTATACTGGTGCTGTTTTTTACGTTATTGTAACTGTCATTTGTTTTGTCATACGAATAAGCATCCCATGGTTTTGTAAATCTCTTTTCACTACGCACATTATAGTCAAATGCAGCGTATCCGCTAAGAGATAATCCTTCAGTTATTTTTGGCAATTTCAGCTCAAATCCAATTTTAGGATTTACAATTAAGTTTACCACGTGATCATAACCTGCTGCTGACGAAGACATTAAAATTGGGTTTCTACCATTTGTGATACCAGACGACGGAAGTCCATTTTTCCAGTATGCAGGAATAAAAGGATACATACTAACTGTCTCGTGCATAATGCTTCCAATGCTTACCGCAGGAAAGTTTCTGTCTTCTTTACGAGTAGCGATATCTAAATTTACTTTAAAGTTAGAAGTAATATTAACATCAATATTAGATCTTAAATTGAACTGTCTGTATCTTTCGTCGCTATATCTAAGATTACTTTCTTGGTTTAAATATTGTCCAGAAAAGAAATATTTAACCTGCTCGTTACCTCCGTTAACAGAAAGAGAAAGATTAGCCTGGGGAGCATCTTTTCTATAAACTTGTTTTAGCCAATCTGTACTGGTATAATTAGGATCGTTTCCAGCTTTGTACTTGTCAATTTCTGCCTGAGTGTAAGGAAGCGTTGTTCCTTTATGAGCATTCAATTCGTTATAGTACGTCATGTATTCCCAAGAATTAACTCTTTCGCTCATTCTGGTTAACTGCTGAATACCATACGATCCGTCAACTTTAATCGTTGGAGCACCTACTTTTCCTCTTTTAGTCGTTACTAAAATTACTCCATTTGCAGAACGAACTCCATAAATAGCTGCCGATGCATCTTTCAAAACCGTTACAGATTCGATATCATCTGGGTTTATCCTGTTCAAATCACGATCAGGAATACCGTCGACAACTACAAGCGGACTCGTTCCTCCGCCAAATGAATTAAAACCTCTAATCAAAAGGCTTGAGCTATCATCACCAGGTCTTCCAGAACGGTTATTGGCAATTACCCCAGACATACGTCCGGCGATTCCGTTTGATACGTTTGCAGATGCATTTTGTGTTAGAACGCCTCCTTTAATCGAAGCAATTGCTCCCGTTGTAGAAGCTTTTTTCTGAGTTCCGTATCCAACGACAACCACTTCATTTAAAGTTTGATTCTGTTCTTCAAGCTGAATGCTTACAGCGTCGTCAGCGCGGACTTCTTTTGTTAAAAATCCGGTGTAAGAAAAAACAAGAATACTGTTGGAGTCTGGAACTTCAATAGTAAAATTACCGTCAAAGTCTGTTGTTGCCGTTATTTTTGTTCCTTTTACAAGAATGTTTACACCAGGAAGCGGTTCTCCTTGCGGGCCTGCTACTTTTCCTTTTACTAGTTTTTCTACAAACACTGAAGCTTTGCCATCTTTTGCCAAAGTTAGATTACTGCCCAGTTTAGTGGAGAATTTGGTTCCTTTTAACTCAGTAGCAAAAGAACTCTGTAGAGTGAGTGCTAATAAGGCTCCAGATGTTAGTTTGGTAATCTTCCATATCTCAGAAGAAAGCCACTCTTTTGTCGGTTTTTGTTTGGTCATGTTTTAGTGGTTTTTGTTAGTTAGTAATTTATTCTCGTGGTCCGTTTTCATCTTTTTCATTTTGGAGAAACAGAATGCCTTGAGCTCGTGCAGATTGTTTATGAAAAAGAGATAAATGTGAAAACCAAAAGTATAAATGTTTCTAAACCAGCACATACCAGTACCTACCAGTTTTTTATGATATGCATAAAAAACAAGCCTTATTTAAGATAATTTAAAAATTAAAGTGGATAATATATGCATAAAGTGTAAGTTAAAGTCAATTAGACTAATAGATGTGAGTTTTGTTGTTATTAAAAGCTTATTTGTTCTGTTCGATTCTTAAAATCAATTTTTGGAAAAAACAATGGAGATTTTGAGAAGTCAAAAAGTGATTATTTTGATTTTTAAAAGTGGATAATATAGTATCAGAATTTTTTTTGCAATCTAATTTTTGATTTTTTACTCGTTTTTCTTTTATTGACCATACCAGTCAGCGTTTTTAAGCTGATATGTAAGAGTAAACTTGTTTATGTTTATTAGTGTTTTACGATTCAGAGCGATTTTTAGGTAATAAAATATCAGAATCGGCAAAAAAGCCTAAAAAATTTATCAAAAGCCTATTTTGGATTACTTTTCCAAAAAAGGAAAATCTAAAGGCAGAAATATGGATTTAATTATATTTTGCTATTTTTGGAATTCATTTTTACATTGATATAAAAGGTTTATTAGAGCTCAAAAAACCTTTTTCTTATGAATTATACCAAATAGAACCTTTTATTTATGGGTATAATTAAATGAAATTTCTCTCGTGGTTTAATTGATAAATGTGATGTTCGGAGTTTTAAGATGAATTACAATTGATTGTATTGTAATCTTTTAAAATCTCCCCAAAAAACATTATTTATTATTAATCAAACTTTTATGAAAAAAGCACTTCTCATATTAGTCTTAACCATTTTGTTTTGGAAGACTAATGCACAAAATGATCCCATTGCCATTGAAACCCAGAATACGGCATTAATTCTAAAGGTGGCAAAAAACGGTTTGCTTTACCAATCTTATTTAGGGACAAAACTTGAAGCTTCGGCATATAAGGCGCTTTCAAAAGAAACCGAAAGAACCTTTGTTATCAACGATGGAAATCCGTTGCTAAATCTAAGACATCAGGCGTATCCAACTTACGGAACCAATAATTTGTTTGAATCGGCTATTCGAATAACGCATAATGATGGAAATCCTGCTTTAGAACTGGTTTATGTAAATCATCAAACAAAAAAGTTAGATAGCAATACGACTGAAACTAGTATAAAAATGAAAGATCCAGTTTACCCTGTCGAAGTGACATTGCATTATAAAGCTTTTTATAAGGAAAATGTTATTGAACAGTGGACAGAAATTGTGCACCGCGAAAAGAAACCTGTAACGCTGTACAACTACGCTTCGTCTATGCTACACTTTGATGCAGATAAATATTGGCTGACTCAGTTTCATGGAGATTGGGCAAAAGAAGTAAGAATGCAAGAAAGCGAATTAACGAGCGGTGCTAAAGTAATCGATTCGAAGTTGGGTGTAAGAACCAATATGTACCAGACGCCAGTTTTCTTTTTAGGTTTAAATGAAAAAGCCAAAGAAAATACAGGGGAGCTTGTTGCTGGAACCATTGCTTGGTCTGGAAATTTTAAATTTACTTTTGAACTGGACAATAAAAACTCTCTTAGAATTAGTTCTGGAATTAATCCGTTTGCTTCAGAATATAACCTTCAGCCTGGAGAAGTATTTACAACTCCTTCTTTTATTTATACTTTTTCAAATAAAGGAAAAGGACAGGCCAGCAGAAATTTACATTCGTGGGCAAAAAATTATGGCGTAAAAGATGGAGACAAATCTCGCTTGACTTTATTGAACAATTGGGAAACTACCTTTTTTAATTTCGATGAAAAGAAATTAACCGAAATGTTTGAAGATGCTAAAACATTGGGTGTCGATATGTTTTTATTAGACGACGGTTGGTTTGGAAATAAATATCCGAGAAGCGGAGATAAATCTGGATTAGGAGATTGGCAGGCAACCAAAACAAAATTGCCAAACGGTTTAGGTTTTCTGATGCAGCAGGCAGAAAAAACAGGAGTTAAATTCGGAATTTGGATTGAACCCGAAATGGTGAATCCGAAAAGTGAGTTGTATGAAAAACATCCTGATTGGATTTTAAAACTGCCAAATAGAGAAGAAAGTTATTACAGAACACAATTGGTTTTGGATTTATCGAATCCTAAAGTGCAGGATTTTGTGTTTAAAACAGTAGACGACATCATGCAGACCAATGGAGGAGTGGCATTCTTTAAATGGGACTGTAACCGAATGATGACTAATGCGTATTCTATCTATTTAAAAAATCAGCAGTCACATTTATTTATTGAATACACGAGAGGTTTATATAAAGTTTTAGATAGAATTAAAACTAAATATCCGCATTTGCCAATGATGCTTTGCGCGGGAGGTGGAGGAAGAACTGATTATGCTTTCCTAAAATATTTCACGGAATTTTGGGCAAGTGATAATACAGATCCTTATAATAGAGTATTTATTCAGTGGGGATATTCGCAGTTCTTTCCGGCTTTTTCGATTTGTAATCATGTAACTTCATGGGGAAATCAGTCTATTAAATTCAAAATAGATGTTGCCATGATGGGAAAATTAGGTTTTGACATTAATGTAAAAGAACTGAAAGAAAATGAATTAAAATATACTCAGAATGCAGTTGCAAATTATAAAAGATTAAGTTCTGTAATTTGGCACGGCGATATGTACAGAATAGTTTCTCCTTATGAAGACAGCCGCGCTGTATTAATGTACGTTGACGAATCAAAAGACAAAGCCGTTTTATTTTCGTATACGCTTCATCCACTTTATGATCCACAATATAATTTGCTACGTTTTCAAGGTTTAGATACCAATAAAACCTATAAAGTGGAAGAAATCAATTTAATGCCAGAAGCAAAGAAAACGCTGCAAGAATCTGGAGAATCTTTTACAGGAGATTATTTAATGAATGTAGGTTTAAGAGTTTCCTCTTCGAAAGTAGAATCGAGTGTTGTGCTGGAAATAACAGCAGTTTCGAAATAAATAGATTTTACATGAAATAAATCAGCTGTCTGATCTCGTTTAAAACAATGAGAGTAAACAGCTGATTTATTTTGGTTTCATTTTATGAAAATCTAATTTAATCTGCTCAATCTGCTAGATCTGCGTGAAATATTTTTGCGTCTGGATTTTCTTAAAAAGATTTATAATCCTTTTAATCTTAATAATCTGTGGCTAAAAAAACTTTGCGGTTTAGCGACTTTGCGAACATTTTTCTCTCGCAGATTTAGCAGATTTTAGAGATTTTTTTGCGTCTGTTTTAATCATTTTAATTCCGATAGCTATTGGGAGCTTGAACATTTTAGTTATAAATTACAAATTCAGTTTTCTATACTGCAAAGGCGAAAGCTGTTTTAATTCCTTAAATTTTCTATTAAAATTGGAAATATTATTAAAACCGCACATTTCGGCAATTTCCAAAACAGAGAGTTCTTCATTATTAGACAATAACTTTGCAGCTCTCTCAATGCGGACTTCAATTAGAAATTGAAAAAAAGACTTGTTGGTCCGGACTTTGAAATACCGGCAGAAAGCATTTTTGGTCATACTGGCGATCGAAGCAATTTCATCAAGCGTGATATTTTTATGAAAATTGGTCATAACATATTCAAACACAATCTGCATCCGTTTACCTTCATTATCGGTTATTTTCTTTTGATATAAATAATTAGAAAGCGGAGTATATTCAGATGTTGACAGCCATTTCAGAATATCTAGAAATAATATAAAACGAGTATAACTGTCAGCTTTTTTCAGCTTTTTAAAATATTTGACCACCTTTTTCGGTGCGTTATGAATAATGAATCCGTTTTTGCTGCTTTCCAGAATAGGTTGAATATTTCTAAAAGTAGAGAGTTCAAAAAAATCTCTTCCGAACGAATTGAAGGTAAAAAACAAAGTGCGCATTACAGAAATTACATTTTCCTGAACGTCGCTTCTAAAAACATGAGGAAGATTGCTTCCAATTACCAGTATATCGCCCTCACGATATTGCGAAATAGTATCGCCAGCAAAAACGGCTCCTTCTCCTTTTTCAATAAAACTAATTTGAATTTCTTCGTGTTGGTGTAGTTTATCATAAAACGATACTTCTATATCTTCTTGATAAATAAGGGGATCTTCTCCAGACTTTGGAATTTTAAATGGAAAAACTTTCATATAGTGGTTAGTTAGTTACAATCAAATATATTGCATTTAATCAAAAAAATGATGCTATAATGTTCTGTTTTTTAAGTTTTGCTTCTATATAGGGTAATATAGTATCATTTTGTGGTAATTTTTAAAGGGTGCGCTCTGCGGTTTCTAGATAATTTTGGCTTTAAATAAAAAATTAAAATTATGAGTATTCAATGGAATGGCGTGATGCCGGCGGTAACCACAAAATTTACTGCAGATGATAAATTAGACTTCAACATGTTCGAAGTCAATATGAAAGCACAATTAGATGCTGGAGTTTCTGGAATTATTTTGGGAGGAACTTTAGGAGAAGCCAGCACACTTTTAGAAGAAGAGAAAAGAGAATTAGTAAAACATACCGTTTCGCTAACAGAAAATAAAGTGCCTGTAATTATGAACATTGCAGAGCAATCTACAAAAAACGCCATTTTAACTGCCAATAAAGCGGAAGAAGATGGAGCAAAAGGATTAATGATGCTTCCTCCAATGCGCTACAAAGCGTCTGATTTTGAAACGGTTACTTTTTATAGTGAAGTGGCAAAAAATACGTCGCTTCCTATTATGGTTTACAACAATCCAGTTGACTATAAAATTGAAGTTACTTTAGACATGTTTGAAGAATTATTAAAATATGATAACATTCAAGCAGTAAAAGAATCAACTAGAGATATTTCTAACGTTACCAGAATGATCAACCGTTTTGGAGATCGTTTAAAAATATTATCAGGAGTTGACACATTAGCATTAGAGAGCTTATTTATGGGTTCTGACGGTTGGGTTTCTGGATTAGTTTGTGCTTTTCCTGAAGAAACAGTGGCAATTTACAAATTAGCAAAAGCAGGAAGATTTGACGAAGCTTTGAAAATCTACAGATGGTTCTTGCCTTTATTAGAATTGGATATAAATGCATTTCTGGTTCAGAATATCAAATTAGCAGAAGTTGCAACGGGAATTGGTTCAGAATATGTTCGTGCGCCAAGATTGCCATTGCAAGGAGCAGAAAGAGAAAAAGTTCTAGCTATTATCGCTGAAGGATTACGCACTAGACCAACTTTGCCAGACTATAAAAATTTATAACAGCATATTCGCATGATTGGCTGTGGCTTTTAGTTTTCAGTCGCAGTCTCAGTTTCCAGTTTCCATTTACGGTCAGGGTTTTCGGTTACTGTGTTTACTGCGACTGCGACTGAAAACTGCACTTCACTCATTCATAAGACAAAAATCATGATTACAGGAAAAAATTACATAGGAAGCCAGCTAAAAGCAGGCGGTACAAAAACACTAAAAACATTTAATCCAATATTGAATACAGAAAATCCATGGGTTTTTACAGAGGCGACTCAAGATGAAATTGAAGAGGCAGTTACTTTGGCCAATCAAGCGTTTGCGAGTTATAAAAACTATTCGGGTATAGAAAAAGCTAAATTTTTAAATGCCATTGCTGACGAAATTTTAGCATTAGGAGACGATCTTTTGGTTCAATACTGCACCGAATCGGGTTACCCGAGAGGAAGAGCAGAAGGAGAACGCGGAAGAACAATCGGCCAGTTGAAAGCTTTTGCCGATATGCTTACAGAAGGAAGCTGGGTACAAGCGACAATAGATACTGCAATAATTGACAGACAGCCTGCCCCAAAAGAAGACTTACGCAAAATGTTAACACCTTTAGGGCCAATTGTGGTTTTTGGATCAAGTAATTTTCCTTTTGCATTCTCTACAGGCGGAGGAGATACAGCTTCGGCTTTGGCTGCGGGCTGTCCAGTTATTGTAAAAAGCCATTCTATGCATATCGGAACAGGTGAAATGGTTGCTTCTGCAATTATAAAGGCAGCTCAGAAAACCAATATGCCAGAAGGTGTTTTTTCTAATCTTATAGGTGACGGAAGAACGCTGGGCACAAGTTTGATTAAACATCCATTGGTAAAAGGAGTAGGTTTTACAGGAAGTATTAAAGGCGGACGAGCTTTGTGCGATTTAGCGGCACAGCGTCCAGAACCAATTCCGGTATTTGCCGAAATGGGAAGTATTAATCCAGTAGTATTATTACCTAATGCTTTGAAAAAAAACAGCCAAAAATGGGCGTCAGCTTATGCAGGTTCGATCACTTTAGGCGCAGGGCAATTTTGCACGAATCCTGGATTATTATTAGCTTTAAAAGGAGAAGAACTAAATAGTTTTGCTGAAGATCTTAATGAGGCAATAGAAAAAATTCAGCCAGGCTGTATGCTTCATCCTTCTATTTACGCTGATTTTAATAATGGAATTTCAAAAATAGAAGAACAGAACGGAGTTTCAAAAATAGCTCAATTTAAGGGAGAAACTACTCCAAATCATGGAGCTTCAACTGTTTTAAAAGTTGATGGGAAAGAGTTTTTAAAAAATAAAGTATTGCACAATGAGGTTTTTGGTCCTTTTTCAATTTTAATTGAATGCGAAAATGAAGCCGAATTAATAGAAGTGATTTCTAAGCTGGAAGGACAGCTTACAGGAACAATTATCAGTGAGGAAAATGAAATTGAAACTCATAAAGGAGTAATTGCTGCTTTACAGAATCGCGTAGGACGTTTAATTTATAACGGTGTGCCAACAGGAGTAGAAGTTTGCGCTTCAATGCTTCATGGCGGACCTTATCCTGCATCGTCAGATTCACGATATACAGCGGTAGGCATACATGCGGTTTACAGATGGGTACGCCCGATTAGTTTTCAGAATTGGCCAGATCATTTACTGCCAGCAGAATTGCAAAATGAAAACCCGCTGCAAATTGTTCGTACCGTAAATAATAAACTAACACTATCTCAAATATAAAATGGTAAAGAAAACTTTTTTTTGCGTAGATGCTCATACATGCGGAAATCCAGTTAGGGTTGTTGCAGGTGGAGGACCTAATTTGCAAGGCGATTCGATGAGCGAAAAACGACAGCATTTCTTAAAAGAATATGATTGGATCCGTAAAGGATTAATGTTTGAACCAAGAGGACACGATATGATGAGCGGCAGCATTTTGTATCCGCCAACTAATCCTGATAATGATTTTGGAATTCTTTTTATAGAAACTTCAGGCTGTCTGCCAATGTGTGGACATGGAACAATTGGAACTATTACAATTGCTGTCGAAGAAGGTTTGGTTACTCCAAAAGTTCCCGGAATTATCAAAATGGAAGCACCAGCAGGTGTAGTGCATATCGAATATCAGCAGACTGGAAAAAAAGTAGATTGGGTACGTCTGACCAACGTAAAATCATATCTGGCTGCAGAAGATCTTACCATTGATTGTCCTGAGTTGGGTGAAATTGTTTTTGATGTAGCTTACGGAGGAAATTACTACGCCATTGTCGATCCACAAAAGAATTTTTCTGGTGTTCAAGATTTTACAGCAAGCAAAATTGTTCAGTATAGTCAGGAAGTACGTAAAAAGATTAATGAAAAATATCCAGATTATTTCATCCATCCAGAAAATGATACCATTAGAGATGTATCACATATGTTATGGACGGGATCGCCTATAGATGAGACTTCATCAGGAAGAAATGCTGTTTTTTATGGTGATAAAGCAATTGACCGTTCGCCATGCGGAACTGGAACATCAGCAAGAATGGCACAATTGCACGCTAAAGGAAAATTGAAAAAAGGAGAAGAGTTTATTCACGAAAGTTATATTGGAAGTAAGTTTATTGGAAAAGTGGTAGAAGAAACTGCTATTGGAGATATTCCAGCTATTGTTCCAAGCATTCAAGGCTGGGCAAAAGTGTACGGATATAATACTATTATAATTGATGAAAGTGACGATCCTTATGCATTTGGATTTCAGGTTATTTAAAAAATCAATTTACAATATAATTAAGCTGTTGGTCAAATTAAATTATTGTTTTTTTGAATAGCCCCTAGTTTTAACTAGGGGATTTTAGAAATTGTAAATAGGATGGCTTTAGCCAAATTAACGTGGTTGTTGTTGAAGCTAAAACCATCTTTTACAATTTTAATTCTTAATGGAACATATAATTTCATTCCACAGATTTAAAATATAATTAGTAGTTCAAAGAACTCTTAACGAATTAAAATTTATGAAAAAAGTTGCTGTTATTGGCGGTGGAATTATTGGCTTATGTTCAGCTTATTATCTCGCAAAAGAAGGTTACGAAGTAAGCATATATGATGAGTCAGATATGGACAATGGCTGTTCGTACGGAAACGCAGGTATGATTGTGCCTTCACATATTATTCCGTTAGCACAGCCTGGCATGATTACACAAGGAATAAAATGGATGTTTGATAGCCGTAGTCCGTTTTATGTAAAACCGCGTTTAAGCAAGGATTTATTAAGATGGGGCATGCAGTTTTATAAACATGCCAATTTGCGTCACGTAGAAAAAGCAATGCCTGCTTTACGCGATCTCTCTTTATTGAGCAAAGAATTATATCAGGATTTTGCCAAAGAAAATAATTCTTTCTTTTATGAAGAAAAAGGACTTTTGATGCTTTATAAAAGCGATAAAGTAGAAGAAGAAATGCACCACGAAGGTAAAGAAGCAGAACGTCTTGGTTTAGAAGTAGATTACCTATCCAAATCTCAAGTAGCACTTTTAGAAAAAGGAACGACTACCAATGTAATTGGAGGTGTTCATTATAAAAGCGACGCCCATTTGTATCCTCAAAAATTTATGGCTTTTATCAAAGAAGAATTATCTCGTTTAAAAGTGGAAATTCATTCTAAAACTAGTGTTAAAGATTTTGTTTTAGAAGGAAATAAAATAGAAAAAATTGTAACCGATAAAGGGCTTTTTAGAGCTGATGAAGTGGTTTTGGCGTCAGGATCTTGGAGTCCGTTTTTGGCTAAAAAACTAAATATTTCCATTTCTATTTTACCTGGAAAAGGATATAGTTTTACTTTAAAAGATAAGACTCAAAAACCTAGTATTCCGTCTATTTTATGTGAAGGAAAAGTAGCGGTGACTCCAATGGCAAATGATATAAGATTTGGTGGAACAATGGAAATTACACACACCAAAGACAATAGAATAAACGCAAACCGACTTCAAGGAATTATAAACAGCATTAATGATTTTTATCCTGATATGAAAGTGGAAATGCCAAAAGCAGAAGATACTTGGTTTGGATTCCGCCCATGTACACCATCTGGAATGCCAATTATTGCTAGAGACAAAAAAGTCGTAAATTTGACCTTAGCAACAGGTCATGCCATGATGGGATTAAGCCTAGCGCCAGCAACAGGAAAAATTATCACAGAAATTATTTCTGGTAAACCGACTTCTGTAGCAATTGACAGATTCCAAATATAAAATATGAGATACAACCAGATTCCGGTTTCTTTGTTTATTGAAAACCGAAAAAGATTTACCGAAAAAATGAAGCCAAACAGTTTGGCTATTTTGACTTCAAATGATGTAATGCCAAATAATGCTGATGATGTTATGGGCTTTTCGCAAAACAATGATTTGTTTTATCTGTCAGGAATAGATCAGGACGAAACCATTTTGGTGCTTTATCCAGATGCATTTAAAGAAGAAAACAAAGCTATACTTTTTGTCAAAGAAGCAAACGAACATACGCTCATTTGGGATGGTAATTTTTTAACCAAAGAACAGGCTACCGCTATTTCTGGAATCCAGAATATCAAATGGCTTCACGAATTTGAAAAGACTTTACAGCTTTTTGCCTTTGAATCTGATATATTTTATTTAGGACACAATGAGCATATCAAAAGGGTAACCGCTGAAATTGAAACCAGACAAGACCGAATGATAAAATGGTGTAAAGAAAAATATCCATTGCATCAATATGAGCGTGTGGCAAAAATAACCCGCGAATTGCGTCCAATTAAATCAGATTTGGAAGTTGATTTAATCAAAAAAGCAACTGCGATTAGCGTTGAAGGTTTTCAAAGAGTTTTAGGCGCAATTCGCCCTAATATAAAAGAATACGAGTTAGAAGCCGAACTTTTATATGCAACCGTAAAAAATGGAGGAACGAGACAAGCATTTAGATCTATTGTAGCGTCTGGGTTAAATGCCTGTTCATTGCATTATAACACTAACGATGATATTTGCCGAGAAAATGAAATGGTGCTGTTGGATTTTGGAAGCTGTTATGCCAACTATAATTCAGATACTACAAGATGTATTCCGGTTAATGGAACTTTCAGTGCTAGACAAAAAGAGGTTTACGAATCGGTTTTACATTGTTTGAAAGAAGGTTCAAAATTGCTGAAACCTGGAGTTTTATCGAAAGATTACGAACTTCAAATGGCAAAATTAATTGAAGCAGAATTGGTAAAGTTAGGGTTAATTACAGAAGAAGAAATTAAATCTCAAGATCCAGAAAAACCTGCTTATAAGAAATATTTCATGCATGGAACTGCGCATCATTTAGGATTGGATGTTCACGATGTTGGCTTGTATTCGCGACCTTTTGAAAAGGGAATGGTGCTTACTTGCGAACCTGGAATTTACATTAGAGAAGAGGGAATAGGTTGCCGTTTGGAAAATGATTATTTGATAACAGAATACGGAAACATCAACCTGAGTGAAGCACTGCCAATAGAAATTGCTGAAATTGAAAATTTAATTAAAAATAAAAAGTAAGATGAAAAAGTATTTGTTGTTTCTTTTGTTTATATGCACTTCTGTTTTCGCACAGAAGATTGATATCAACAATCTAAATTGGTTGCCAAATTCTCATTCGTTTTGGGTAAGCAAAGATAACAATGTGTCGGTTTACGATGTTGATAAACTCGATAAGCAAAACACGATTTTGTCTAAAGAACAATTAGCAGAAGCTGGATTTAAAGGAGAAATCGAAGATTTAGTATGGAACGACTTAAAAACAAAGGTTTTGGTTTATACTAATTCTAAAAAAGTATGGAGAGACAATACCAGAGGCGATTATTGGTATTTTGATTTGGCCACGGGAAAAGGAAAGCAATTAGGCAAAAACTTGGATGCGTCGTCATTGATGTTTGCTAAATTTTCAAGCGATAATGAAAATGTAGCGTATGTTTCAAAACACAATATTTATGTTGAAAATCTGAATTCTGGAAAAATTACACCAGTAACAACAGACGGAACAGATAAAATTATCAATGGAACTTTTGATTGGGTTTATGAAGAAGAGCTGGCGGCAAGAGATGGTTTTAGATGGAGTCCAGATGGAAAAAGCATTGCTTTTTGGAGAGTAGATGCAACGTCTACCAAATTTCATTATATGATTAATAATACCGATTCGTTGTATCCGACAATTATTCCTGTAGAATATCCAAAAGCAGGAGAAAAACCGTCTTCTGTAAAAATCGGAATTGTGAATATTGATTCTTTGCAAACCAATTGGCTAAACATTCCGGGAGAGCCAGATAATAATTATTTGGTTCGAATGAAATGGGTTAATAATGAGTCTGTTATGGTGATTCAATTAAACCGAAACCAGAATCAAGTTACGATGTATGATTGCAATGCAAAATCAGGATCGGCTAGAGTTATTTACAAAGAAGAATCAAATTCTTGGATAGATGTTTTTGATATTTCTTCGGGACTATATGATACTTTTCCTTGTCAATTTGTGGATAATGGAAAATCCTTTTTATGGAGTTCTGATGCCGACGGATGGATGCATATTTATAAAATAAGTTTGGATGGAAAATCAAAAGAATTGGTTACCAAAACTAATTTTGATGCTTATTATAAAGCCTATAACGAAAAAACAAAAACAATATATTTTATTGCCAGCCCAGATGATGCCACACAGCGTTATTTGTATGAAACCAATTTGAACTCTAAAAAGACAAAAAGAGTAACACCAGCTATTTTTGAAGGTTCAAACCGATATATCTTTTCTACTGACGCAGCTTACGCTCAGCATACCAATGCAAGCATTTCGAGAGATTATAATCAGAGATTGGTTGCTTTGTCTGGACATCAAAAGATTTATCCAAAAGAAGCAGATGTTTTTGCAGCTCCTCATAGAGATTATTCGTTAGAAAAATTTAAAGTGAAAACAGTTGATGGCATTGATATTGACGGAATCATGGCAAAGCCATTAGATTTTGATGCTTCAAAAAAATATCCAGTTTTCTTTTATGTTTATGGAGAACCAATGGCTACGGTTGCCAATGACAGCCCTTATTTTAATGAATTTATCGCTGCGTTAATTCCGAAAGGATACATCGGAATTGCTATGGATAACAGAGGAACTCCTGCAATGAAAGGAACACAGTGGAGAAAATCAATTTATAAAAATATCGGAATTATCAATACGCACGATCAGGCAATGGCGGCTAAAGAAGTTCTAAAATGGAATTTTATTGATGCCGATCGCGTAGCAATTCACGGTTGGAGTGGCGGTGGCGCTGTAACTTTAAATTTAATGTTTCAATATCCAGATATTTATAAAACGGGAATTGCGATTGCAGCAGTAACAGACCAGCATTTTTACGATAATATTTATACAGAACGTTATATGGGATTGCCTGAGGAAAATGAAGCAACTTATATTCAGGCTTCTCCAGTAACTCATGCTAAGAACTTAAAAGGAAATCTGCTTTATATTCATGGTACAGGCGATGATAATGTACACTATAAAAATGCAGAAGTCCTAATCAACGAATTGGTGAAGTACGATAAAATGTTTGATTTAATGATTTATCCAAACCGTTCGCATAGCATTGATGAAGGCGAAGGAACCTCGCAACATTTAATGGATACTTTTGTGAGATATACAGAAAAAAATTGCCCGCCAGGAGCAAAATAAAAAAAGTAATATATTATAGAAAGAGGAGAATTTCATCAAGTTGAAATTCTCCTCTTTTTTTTGGGCTTTCTGATTTTGACATGAGTTAATTGTTTGATTTTGAAATCTTTTCTAAAAGGTAATATAGTAATTGTGTAATTGCGAAATTGTTATTTATAGGGTAATATAATCAGGTTTTTCGGTAATATATTATCATAATAATTATCTAAAAAGCAAAATATTTGCCACATTAATTATAAAACCATTTTATGAAATTGAAGATTAATTTTAGAAAAATTGCAGTGCTCTTTTTTGTACTGTTGACTAAACTGACCTTTGCCCAAGATCGGGTTGTGTCAGGAATTGTTTCAGATGAGAATGGAGTGCCTTTGCCAGGCGTAAGCATACTGGTTAAGGGAACTCAGAATGGCTCTCAGACTGATTTTGATGGAAAATATTCAATAAAAGCTGAAGCAAATGCTGTGCTTGTGTTTAGTTTTATTGGAATGCAGACTAAAGAAGTTCAAGCACGCGATAAAAACGTAAACGTAAAAATGTCTGCAGGTTCTACACAATTACAAGAAATTGTAGTTACAGCTTTGGGACTTAAAAGAGAGAAAAAATCTTTGGGTTATGCTACACAAGAAATAAATGGAGATCAGCTAACAAAAATAAATACAGGTAACGTTTCGAATAATATTTCTGGAAAAATTGCCGGTGTTGAAATTAGAAGAAATAATAATATTGGCGGTTCTACCAATGTTGTCATTCGTGGTACAACTTCCTTAACAGGAAACAATCAGGCTTTATGGGTTGTTGACGGAATTGTATTAAATAATGATAATACCAATTCGGCAGATCAAAAATCGGGAGGAAACGTAGGAGGTTACGATTACGGAAATGCCGCTTCAGATATTAACCCTGATGATATAGAAACGATGAACGTTTTAAAAGGTGCTGCGGCAACCGCATTATATGGTTCTCGAGCATCAAACGGTGTTATCATTGTAACACTTAAAAAAGGAAGCAAAACAAAAGGCGGATTAGGATTTGATTTTAGTTCTGGAGTAAATGTTGGAGTCGTAGAAAGAAAACTTTACCAGAATATCAAAACCAATATGGGGGAGGTTATGGCGATTTTTACGGTACAGTTGATTTAGGCAGTGGAGTTTATCCTTACGCTGCTACTGATGATGCGGCTTGGGGACCAAAATTTGATCCTTCATTGTTGGTTTACAACTGGAATTCGTTTTATCCAGAATTGCCAACTTATGGAAAAGCGACGCCTTACACCGCTGTAAAAAACAATCCAAATAGTTTTTATCAAAACAGTTTAACGTATATCAATAATATCGCTTTCTCGGCAGCAAATGATCAGGGAGACTTTAGGTTTGGTTATACCAATTACAATCAGCAGCAAGGAATTCTTCCTAATAGCAATAACAGAAAAGACAATTTTAATTTTTCTGGAAGTTATAAAGTTACACCTAAAACGAGAATTTCAACTTCGGCCAATTATTTGACATCTAATGCTATTGGAATGAATGAAACAGGATACGGAGATGGAGGAAATAACTATTTGAGCAGTGTCAGACAATGGTATACGACTAATGCTGATTTTGGAGATCTAAAAGAGGCTTACGAAATAACAGGTAAAAACACAACATGGAACGTTGGTTCGCCAGACAATTTAGTAGTTCAGTTTCACGACAATCCTTATTTTCAACGTTATAATAACTATAATTCATTAAAAAGAGATCGCTTCTTCGGTAATGTTGTGGTAAAAACAGAAGTTACCAATTGGTTTGATATTATGGGACGCGGTGCAGTAGATTTTTACCATCAATTGCAGGAAGAGCGTATTGCTGTAGGTTCTAAAAGAACACCAAATGCTCTTGGTCAATATTCTAGATATGATAAAAATTTCCGCGAAATCAATTTAGATTTAGTATTGAATTTTAAAACAGCCATCACAGACGGAATCAATTTTAATGGTATGTTAGGAGGAAACACGAGACGTTCTGTTAATAATTCTATCTACGCAGTAACAAATGGCGGATTGGTTGTGCCGGGGATTTATGCCTTGACCAACTCAATTGACCCGATTAACAGTCCTGACGAAATGCAGCAGACATTGGGAACCAATAGTGTTTATGGTATGGCAAGTTTTAATTTCTTAGATACTTATTTTCTTGAAGGAACTTATAGAATAGATCAATCATCTACTTTGCCAAAAGATAATGATACCTATTCTTACCCATCGATTACAGCGACTTATATTTTTAGCAATCATATTAAAGCAGATTGGCTTTCATTTGGTAAACTGCGTTTGAATTATGCTGAAACAGGAAACGATGCTCCGTTTGCGGTAACTTCTACGCTTTATCCTAAAAATACCAATTTTGGGCCAGGGGGAATCCGTTTTTCTACAGATAACAGCAGAAGCAATTCTGATTTAAAAAGTGAGTTGACCAAAGGAGTTGAAGCAGGTCTTGAACTTAAGTTCTTCAAAAACAGGTTAGGCGTTGATTTTTCATATTATAAAACCAATACAACAAACCAGATTCTTTCTATCGAAACTCCAACACAAACAGGATATACAAGAGCTTGGATTAATGGTGGAGATGTTCAAAATAAAGGATTTGAGGTTACAGTAAATGCTACTCCTATAAAAACTAAAGATTTCTCATGGCAAGCTACAGTAAACTGGTCAACCAATAAAAATGAAGTAATCTCTTTAGGTGGAGCAAGTCAGATTTCATTAGGATCATTTCAAGGAGTAAATTATGTGGCTGAAGTAGGGAAACCAGTAGGGCAGTTGGTTGGTTCAGGTTTTACTTATCTAAATGGAGAAAAAGTAATTCGTTCTAATGGAAGATATCTACAAAGTGCAGGAGTTGTGATCGGAAATGTAGCTCCAGATTGGATTGGCGGTTTCAATAACGTTTTGACGTACAAAAACATTGCTTTCAACTTTTTAATTGATGTGAAAAAAGGTGGAGATGTATACTCTTTAGATCAGCAATACGGACATACAACGGGGATTTACGAAAGTACAGTAAGCAATAACCATAATGGAGTTCCTCAGCGTGAACCAGTTGCTCAAGGCGGTGGTATATTGTTGGACGGTGTAAAACAAGACGGAACGCCAAATAATGTAACTGCTAGTGTAACTGGAACAGACGGATACTATTTTTACAATTCTATGCCACAGCAGCAATATGTATATGATGCATCTTATGTTAAGCTTCGCGAAATAGGTTTGAGTTATAAATTACCAAAAAGATTTTTAGAAAACACATTCATCAGCAATATGGTTTTTGCTTTAAACGGAAGCAATCTTTGGATCATTCACAAAAACCTGCCATACGCAGATCCTGAGGCAGGAGCATCTTCGGGTAATTTACAAGGTTTCCAGACTGGAGTACTGCCAACTACAAAGGAGTACAGTTTTACCATGAAAGTTCAATTCTAAAAATAATAAAACATGAGAATTATAAAAACAATATTTTTTGCAGGAGCAGTTTTATGTGCAGTGGCTTCATGTGATAACTTAGATGACATGAACAAAAATGAAAAGGCTTATGAAACCGCTTTGCCAAGTGCGTTGATGACTAATGCACAGGTTAATTATGCTTACTTTCTAACCAATGCTTCGGTAAATTCAAACAATTTTAGAGCCTATGCACAGCATTGGTCTACATCAACGTATACGGATGAAGCCAATTATAATCAGGCGAAAAGAAATTTAGGAAGTTCGCATGCTGTACTGTTATACCGTGATGTGCTTCAAGATCTAGTAAATGCACAAAAACAAATTCAAAACACAAAAGTATTAGGGCCAATTGAAGAAGGCATTAAGAAAAATCAGCTTGCTATTTTAGAAGTGCAAATCGTAATGGCTTATCAAACCCTAGTAGATTTGTTTGGGAATGTTGCATATTCTGAAGCGTTAGATATTAAAAAATTTCCGCTTCCAAAATATGACGATGCAAAAACCATCTATTTTGATTTGGCTTCTCGCTTGGATGCTGCCATTGCGGCTTTAAATGATGAAAATGGAAGTTTTGGAAATGCCGATTTAATTTTTCACGGAAATGTGGCAAAATGGAAAACATTAGCCAATAGCGTAAAACTAAAAATGGGCTTGCATCTTGCGGATGTTGATGCTGTAAAGGCAAAAGCAATGGTTGAAAGTGCTTTTAATTCAGGAGTTATGACAACAGAGGCTGATACGGCGTTGTTTCAGTACTTTTCTTCAATAACAGATATGAATCCATTGTATGACAGTTTGGTAAACGAAAGCCAGATTAATATTGCTGAATTTTTTGTAAACGAATTAAATGGAAAAGAAGATCCGAGACGCGATTTTTTCTTCAATCCAAATTCAAAGGTAAACGGGCAATATAAAGGAGCTCCTTACGCAAAACAGGTTAATTATGCGGATTATTCAAATACTGGTGCAAGATTAAAACAGAAAACAAATCCAGGAGTTATATTCGATTATACCGAAACTTGTTTTTTACTGGCAGATGCGGCAAGCCGAGGCTTTAACGTTGGAGCTGATGCTGCAACATATTATACTAAGGGGATAGAAGCAAGCATGAAATTTTGGGGAGTTTCTGATGCTAATGCTCAAACTTATCTTGCACGTCCTGATGTTGCTTTTGCTACTGCTTCAGGAACAGACAAGCAAAAAATTGCTTACCAGCTTTGGATCGCTTACTACAATCGCGGTTTTGAAGCATGGACAGAATACAGAAGGTTAGATTATCCAATATTGGTAGCGCCTTCAACAGCTGTACAAGAAGCAGAAGGTAAAGTTCCTGTTAGAAATATTTATTCCACATCTGACAAAACGCTGAATACGGCAAATTATGAAGCAGCTTCAGCAGCAATAGGAGGAGATTTAATGACAACGAAGATTTTTTGGGACAAATTTTAATTTTGAGTTAGTTTAATTTGTTTTTTGAGCCAGCACTTTCTAAGTGCTGGTTTTTGTTTTTTACAGTATTTGCAAGGGAAGACTGATTCTTTTTATGTTTTTAATAAGGTTTGTTTTTAGTGTTTTATTATAAATATTTTTTTATTATGTGTTTTTTTAAGGTTAAAAATATGATAATTACGTATTAATTCTGATTAAAATACTATCAGAAAGATAAAAGCTTGTGCGGTAATTTTGATTATTACTAATTAAAAAACCTAAACAAATGAAATTAAAATTACTAATCTGCTTACTGATTTTCAGCTCATTGAAAGTTAGTGCACAAGGTTTGCCTTGTAGAACAAGCGAAGAAAATGAAAAAGTGTATCGGAATAATCCACATGCACTTCAAGAGAAAAAGAACTTTGATGTTTTCAGTAAAAATTTTGCGGCCCAGCGCAAATCTTCAACAGCAAAAACAGCTGCAACTACTTACACAATTCCAGTAGTATTTCATATTTATGGTGATGTACAAAGCGGAAAAACAGTTACGTACGAAAAAATCGTAAATCACCTAGCTCAGCTTAATGATGATTTTAATGGACGTAATGCCGATTTTCAGACCGTTGAATCGTTTTTTCAGGCACGACGCGGAACATTGAATATCGAATTTAAACTCGCTAAAAAAGATCCGAATGGTGGCTGTACGACAGGAGTAGTTTTTCATCCGACAAAAAATGGTTACGGAAATGGAGGCGGATATGATGACCAAATCGCTGCGGATGCTTGGGATAATACCAAATACATGAATGTCTATATACAAAATGATTTGTACAATGATGGTGCTACAAATAACTCTGGTGTTGCTTGGTATCCAAATTCAGACATGACAGCAAACAATACAGCTCGTGTTGTTTTTAACGGAGCTTATTTATACGACAACTCTTATAGTAAAGAATTCTCTGCAACACTTACCCACGAATTCGGACATTTTCTTAATCTGATTCATACTTTTGAAGGAGGATGTTCTGGAACAGATGAAGTTGCCGATACTCCAGCAGAAGACGGAAAACATACTTTAGGCTGTACGCCAGGAACAAATTGCAGTGGTGATAAAGTAAATTTCGAAAACTACATGGGGTACAATGGAGCGCAAGGCTGTTATAAAATGTATACTCAAGGTCAGATTGATAGAATGTTGGCTGCTTTGGAACACCCTGCTAGAAAATCACTTTGGCAAGCACAAAACTTAATTGACACTGGGGTAAATGCTACAGGAAGCACGCTTACTGCATCAGCCGTAGCTTTTAAAGAAGCGGTTATAAATGACGGTTCTTTTGACACTTCATCCATAATCAAATTAAACGGAGCCAAAACTTTTGCTGTTTCTTCTGGAACAATGACAGCAGGAACTCATTTTAATCACACTTTTCCAGCAGGAATTACACCTGTGCTTACGGTAAACTCTAATAATCAAATTACGGTTACGTTAACAGGAAAAGCAACTAATCATGCTTTGAGCAATAATGCTTCAGGAGGCATTAGTTTTTTACCAGCCGCATTTACAGGAGGAACAGCTGATTTATCTTGTACTTCTTTATTTTTCAATTTTAAATTTTCAGATCCATACGGAATCTTTTTTGTAGACATGCCAGATGTGACGGTTTCGTCGGCATTGACATGGAAATATTTTGAAATTGCAAAAGGAGATGATCGTGCGTTTGGCGGCTGGCGTTATGCTGCAAATGCTTTAAAAATTGAAACTTATGTAAAGAGATTAGTTTGCGAAACAGGCACTAGAAATATTTCTCTATTGAACTCAAACACAGCCGTTGGCCCAACAAGCAATATGACCGCTCCAGGCGCATATCCAAATCAGTTAGATTTAAGAACAGCGAGTTATACCGCTTGGGACGGAAAAACAGGTTACGTAGGATTTGATTACTTAATGGATGGTCTTACTTGTTACGGATGGTTTAAGGTAAAAGTAAATGCGGATGGTGATGGTTATACAATTTTGGAATATGCTTATAATACAAAACCAAACACTCCAATTTATACGGGAATGACCGATAAAACGGCGACAACTTTATCTCCAGATACATTGTATGAAGCTGAAGTAAATGATGGAAGCATAACTTCAACGGCGACAATTGCTCTGAGTACTAATAATGGTACATTTACAAAAAGCAACGGTACTTTTACAGCAGGAACTGATTATACGATTACAGGTGTGCCAGCAGGTTTAACTGCAATTTTAACTCTTGAAAGCAATACTAAAACAATACTTTCTTTTACAGGAAAAGCGACTGCACACAATACAACAAATGATGCTGTTGTTACTCTTACGTTTAAAGATGCAGCAATTACTGGCGGAATAGCTACTTTGGATACCGCGAGTAAAACAATCAATTTGAAATTTGACGCGCCTTATGGAGTGTTTTATGTGAACAATCCAGATTACACGGCCAATGCGGCATCTACTTGGCAATATTTTGATTTGGGTATTGGAGATAATACTGAGTATGGAGCTTGGCAATATGCCGCAGCGGCTTTAAAAATGGAGACCTACGGAAAAAGATTAGTTTCTGAAGCTGGAACGAGAAATATATCATTCTTATCACAAGGCACTTCAATTGGAGCTTCAAGTAATTTTGCAGCGCCAGGGGCATATCCAAATCAATTGGATTTGAGAACAGCTACCTATACAACTTGGGACAATAAAACAGGATATGTTGGTTTTGAATATACAAGCAGAGGACGTATTTGCTACGGATGGATGCATGTAAAAGTAGAAGCTGGTGGAGTAGGATATACCGTTTTGGATTTTGCTTATAACACCAAACCAAACGAACCTATTTTAGCAGGAGTACAAACTACCAATACAGTATTGGCGCCAACAAATTTAACGGCAATAGCCAATGCAGCAAATTTAGAAACCGTTCTTAATTGGACTAATAATGCTACAAATGCTTCAAATGTAATTATTGAGAGAGCAGGAGCAGATGATATTTATGCCGAAATTGCTACGTTAGCTAACACTGCATCAACTTATACCAATACGGGTTTAACAGCTGGAAACACTTATAAATATAGAGCGAGAGCAAAATCTGGAACTGATTATTCTGCGTATTCTAATGTGGTTTCTGTAACAATTCCGGTTGCTCCACCGTGCACTGCACAAGGAACAAACGGTTATGAATACATAAGTTCTGTAGCAGTAGGAAGTTTTGTAAATGCATCTGGAAAAGAAACAAACGGTTATGCCGATTATACTTCTAAAGTGATTACGCTGAATCCGAATGCAAATACAAGCGTTACTTTAACTCCAGGTTTTACAGGTTCTGCTTACACCGAATATTGGGGAGTTTGGATCGATTACAATAAAAACAATCAGTTTGAAGCATCTGAAAAAGTGATTAATAATATTTCATCTAATGGTGCGGTTACAGCAAGTTTTACGCCTCAATCATTTACAGGAACTACCAGAATGAGAGTGGTGATGAAATATAATGCTAATCCGTCTTCAACATGCGGAAATCTTGGGGATGGAGAAATTGAAGATTATACTGTTCAAGCAGGAACATCTGTTCCACCAAATCCAGCAACTTTGACAATTCCTGCTAATCTTGGAAACGCAGGAGTATATTCGTCAGGATTTTATGCTTCTTGGGCAACGTCAAAAGATGCTGCGTCTTATGAAGTGCAATTAAATACTTCGTCAGGTTGGACAGCGGCAGGAACTTCTACAACATATTATTTATGGATTCCGAAACAAGGAACTCAAACTGTATATGAATTTAGAGTAAGAGCAATAAATGGAACGGCTTTTAGCGAATGGAGCGCTTCTCATACAATCGATTTGCAATCTGGAAGCACTGGTTTGCCAGGCATAAATACAAATACGGTGAAAGCATTTACAATGTATCCAAATCCAGCGTCAGACGTTGTGAACTTTACTTTTGACAACATTGATGTCAATAAAGTGAAAGTGTCAATTTACAATAGTACAGGTCATTTGGTAGATACAATTCATAATACAACTGTTTATTCTCTTAAATATTTAAATAAAGGAGTTTATATTGTTGTGGCTACTGATGGAAAGTTTGTAGAAAAGAAAAAATTATTGGTTGAGTAATAAGTTAATTTAGTTAAAATGAGAAGGGCTGTTTACGAAAATGGACAGCCCTACTTTTTTTACCCTTTATTAATGATTTAATATTTCGCCCCGCTGGGGCTTTTTTATATTTGGAAATTGTATTTTTTCTATAAATATTCTGCTTCTCCAAAGTATTTAAACTATTAGAAAAAACTTTTGAGGAGTAGATATTTTATAAAAATCAAGTTTAAATTTAAACAAAGTCAATGGGTTTCAGCCATTGGAGCGCAAAGAGAATCATCAATCATTTGTTTTCTAAGAACGAAAAATAGAGTTATATTTAAAAATAATTGCACAAGAACAGAAAATTCAATTTACCAAAAATTAGAAAGCTTTGGAGAAGCAAAATATTTATAGAAATTGCAATTCTCAGAGATGAAAAAGCTCCGGAGGAGCGACATATAATTTATAAAGAAAAAAAGCTGTCTAAACAAACAGCTCTTTCTAAAATATTAAATCAAAATTATTTTAAACCTCTAATCCAAAAGGGTTATCAATGCTCTGCATCGGTTCAGTAAACCATTTTGGACCTTCAGCTGTCATGTAAAAATGATCTTCATGACGAATACCAAATTGACCCGGTATACAGATCATAGGTTCATTACTAACCACCATTCCTTCTTTTAAAATGGTTTGATTGCCTCTTACTAAATAAGGATATTCATGAATATCTAAACCTGTACCATGACCTACGCGATGTGGTAATCCTGGAATTTCATAATCGCCGCTTAAGCCAGCCTCTGCTAAAACTTTACGAGCAGCATCATCTACAGATCCGCATGTTGCTCCAATTTGCGCAGCATCGAAGGCTGCTTTTTGAGTTGCTTTTTCAAGATTCCATATTTTTCTGTGTTCCTCACTTGGAGTTCCGTATACATAAGTTCTAGTGATATCAGACAAATAACCTTCCAAACGGCATCCGGTATCAATTAAAACCACATCATTATCAACTAAATTTTGAGGAGCTGTAACTCCATGCGGATATTGCGAATCTTCTCCAAAAAGAACAATGCAGAAATATGAACCTGACGGAATACCAGCTTTAATGTGTGCCTTATGTATAAAATCAACAACAGTGCTTACGGCAATTCCAGGATGCAAAATACGAGCCGTTGCTTTTTGCACGGTCATAGTTATATCTTTTGCTCTCTGAATGATAGCAATTTCATTTGCCGATTTATGCATTCTGCAACCCGCAGTTATAGGTTGGGCGTTTACAAAACTAAAATTTGTATTTGCTTTTGAGATGGCATCAATTAGAAAAAAAGCAGCCGATTCATCTAAAGCTATATTGCCTTCAATACTATTTTTGTTTTTTAGGATATTTCCAAACAATTCAGAAGGGCTTTCATGTTCTTCCCAGAAATTTAAGTTTCCTTCGATTTTCATGAAAGTTTTAAAAGTTCCCTCTTCAAATTTCGGAACAATATATTCAACTGTTTCATCTTCAAAAATTAGAGCGCCAACCATACGCTCAGACGGATTCCATTTTGTTCCTGTAAAATAATACAGATTGGTTCCAGCATTTACATAAAGCGCTTTACAATTGAGTTCTTTCATTAAAGAAACCGCTTTTTTAATACGCTGTTTATACTCAGGTAGTTCGATTGGGACAACACCAACCGTCATGTTTTGTATTTTTTCTAATTCGATGTCTACAGTTGATCCGCCAACTCCAATTGCCATTTTTTATTTTTTTTAAAGTTATTATTTAATGCACCGTATTTCGTTAAACTGATATAAAGTTCAATTTTTCAATAAAAGTAAAGGATTATTTTGATTTTGTCTTATGTTGATATGAACTAGATAAAATATTACATTTTAAGGGTAATATAGTATCAGTTTGTACTAGATATTGCGTTTACTTTTAAAATTTTAAAATAACAAGATTTAAAATGAATAGAAAATCCTTTATTATTACGCTGTTCTTTCTTTGCCTGAATTATTTTGCAGTTTCTGCTCAGGAATCTTCAATAAATCTACAGCAAAAATTAGCCGAATTATTTCCAAAAGCCATTATTACTCGAATTGATAATTTAGAAAATTATACCGAATCGTATCAGCTTATTTTAGACGAACCTCTTGATCATAAACATCCAGAAAAAGGCACTTTTCAGCATTATATTTATCTGTCGCATTTAGGTTATGACAGACCGACTGTAATTGAAACTCATGGTTATAATACAGAAAATATTAAAAGCGAAGTGAGCAGTTTGTTGCAGGCCAATCAGGTTGCTGTTGAATATCGTTTTTATGGAAAATCAAGACCAAATCCGATTCAATGGGAATATTTGACGAATGATCAAGCTATAGAAGACTATCATAATATTGTAACTAAATTGAAAAAAATATATTCGGGTAAATGGATATCAACGGGAATTAGCAAAGGAGGAGAAACGGCTTTAATTTATAAATCAATCTATCCAAACGATGTTGATGTGGCAATGCCTTATGTAGCACCGCTAATTAATACCTGTGAAGATCCGAGGACTATAGAGCACACAAGAACAGTTGGAACGCCAGAGTGCAGAGCAAAAATAACAGCGTTTCAAAGAGCTGTCTTGCAAAATAGAGAAGCTGTCTTAGACGTTTTTAAAGGCTTTTCAGCTGAGAAAAAGATGCAATTTATGGAAGTTCCTTTCGCGGAAGCGTTGGAATATGCTGTTCTAGAATTTCCTTTTTCGTTTTGGCAATGGGGAGGAAAATGCGATGAAATTCCGCCAGTAAACGCTTCAGCAAAAGAGCTTTTCGATTATTTAAATAAAATTGTTGGAGTGGGAACTTATAATGATAAAATGTCATTTGTCTATCTGCCGTCTTATTACCAGCATTTGAGCGAATTAGGCTATTATGGTTTTGATCTTGAACCCGTTGCCGATTTATTGGCCATTGTAAAAAGTAGTTCCAATGCGCGATTTGCTCCAAAAGGCGTTGTAATTAAATATAATCCGAAGTATATTAAAAAAGTGCGCAAATATGTTGAAAACAAAGGCGATAAAATACTTTACATTTATGGAGGCTATGATACTTGGTTTTCGTGTTCGCCAACTCCGAAGCCTAATGTTGACGCTTTAAAAATGGTGCTTCCAGAAGGAAGTCATTCAACCAGAGTCAAAAATTTTCCTGAAAATGATCAAAAACTGATTATGGATACATTAAAAAAATGGCTCGATTAGAAGGCTCAAAAAAAATACTAATTGCGTTTTTGTTTCTAGTAAGTTCTGTCAAGTGGCTTTCCATAACAGATTTTTTTTTAAGGCTTATTCGCAATAAATTTGAAGAAAGAAAGTTACATTGAGATAATATTAACACGTTTTAGCATGAAATGTGGTCTGTTAATCGAATTTTAACATATAATATTGTAGTTTTCAGATATTTATAATATCTTTAACTTATGATATGGGAATTGTATAAGATTTGTGTATAATTTTGCAACAGAAAAAATTATCAATGACCCCAAGTCATAACTATTAACTTAACATTTTGCCGGGTATGAGAGTATTTTTATTGGCACTGCTTTTTTCCTTAAGTTCGTTTACCTCATTAAGTATGTGGGACGAAGATGAAATTTTAGATGAAGTTGAATTTGCGAGACTCAATGAGCATGTAAATGAAATAAAGGCTTTTACAGCATCAAATCACAAGTATAACAATAAAATTGCTTTTCTTGTGGACATGAAAATTAAATCTGGGAGAAATCGCTTTTTTGTTTACGATCTTCAAAATAATCAAATTCTCGATCAAGGTTTAGTGGCACACGGAAAAGGTTCTGAAACTGGAATAAAAGGAGACATCTTACAATTTAGTAATGCTCTGGAATCTAACTGCACTTCACTTGGAAGATACTCCGTAGAAAAACCATACAAAGGTGTGTTCGGAAAAGCTTTTAGATTGGCGGGATTAGACGAAACGAATAATAATGCCATGAAACGTGCCATTGTATTGCATTCTTATAAAGAAGTCCCATCTGATGAAAAAGAGTATTATATCATTAACAGTCACGGTTGTCCAATGGTTAATCAAGAATTTTTAACTAGACTTTCAAAATATATAGAAAGTTCAAATTCTAAAATCTTATTGTCTGTTTATTATTAAATAGAATCAGCAAAATATAAATAAAAAGAGAGCCTAGGCTCTCTTTTTTATATCAACACATTAGATTTTACATTTTTTGCTTACCCCAATTATTACCGCTTTCTATATAAAAGCCTGTTATTGGCTATAAATTAGGATAAACTTAACTTGTCTGATAAAACTTATAAAAGATACAAGTTGTAAATTAGTAGAATAGTAATTAAAAGTTTATTTTATGAAAGCAGTACGTTTTTTTGGACACAAAGATGTCCGCGTTGTTAATGATATTGAAAGACCTGTTCCTAAAGGTGATGAAGTTTTGTTAAAGATCGGCGGAGCTGGAGTCTGCCACTCCGATCTGCATATTATAGATGAAGGAACCGTTGTGGGAACCGTTTTTACTTTGGGACATGAAAATGCTGGATGGATCGAAGAAGTTGGGGAGAATGTTGAAGGTTATAAAAAAGGAGATGCAGTTTTAGTTTACGGTCCGTGGGGATGCGGACATTGCAAACCTTGCCAGCAGTCCAAAGAAAATTATTGTGATCATCAATCTGAACAAGCATATGGTGGCGGACTAGGACTGGACGGCGGTATGGCCGACTATATGCTCGTGCCATCTTCTAGACTTTTGGTGCCTATATTTGACTTAGATCCTGTTATTGCAGCGCCGTTAACAGACGCTGCGCTTACACCTTATTCTGCGATAAAACGTTCTCTTCCTAAATTAATGGCTGACGAATATGTGGTAGTAATTGGCGTTGGGGGATTAGGTCATGTTGCTTTACAGATATTGCGAGAAATAAGCGGAGCCGAAATTATTGCTTGCGATGTAACAGAAGATAAATTGGCTTTTGCAAAAGAATTGGGCGCAGCTTATGTAATTAATTCTAAAGATGCTGATGCGGCAGAACAAATCCAGAAAATCACGGGAATCAAAAAAGCTAAAGTGGTTCTAGACTTCGTAGGAGCAACTTCTACTATAGATTTGGGAACAAAAGTAGTGAGTCTTGACGGAGATCTTACCATTGTTGGTCTTGGCGGAGGACATTATCAATACAGCATGAATGGTTTGCCTTTTGGCGTAAGCATGACTAATCCTTATTGGGGATCAAGGACAGAATTGATGGAAGTGGTGGGTCTGGCAAGACAAAAGAAAATTCATATCGAAATTGAAAAACATAAACTTGATGATGCCAACGAAGTTTACGAACGAATGAGACAAGGTAAAATAAAAGGCAGAGCTGTTTTAATACCTTAAATTTATACAGCAAAAAAATCCGTTCTGAGAAACGGATTTTTGTTTGTTAGAATAATAGTTTGCAGATTAAAAAATATCAATATATTTGCGCATCAGATCAAACAAATGAGAAACATCATTAACATCGCGGTTATTATTATCATTATTATCATTCGATAGTGGTGAAGGGATGTTATATAAATAAGTAAAAATACAATTTAGAAAAACCTCCCCTTAGCGGGAGGTTTTTTTGTTTACAGCAAGCATGAAAAATTCAATTCAGAATAGCATTATTATTTCAATTATCATTATTCGTATCACATGACGAGTCAGGATTCTATTGTCTATCAAAAAAAGCCTTTCTCAGTCAAAATGTGAAAGGCTTTTTTATTTCTCAGCAACTCATTCAAACACAAATAAAAATCAACAATGAAAAACGAATTTACTCTAACCATTTATTCAGAAGATCAAATCAGATTAATAAGCAAATTATCTAGCATGTTTTTAAGAAAACAAATTCAGATTTTGAGCCTTAATATGTCTATTTGTGAAATAGAAAATATGTATAGACATACCATCGTAATAAATGAAACGTTGGATCAAGTCATCAATTTAACTGCGCAAATAGAGAAAGTCATTGAAGTTTATAAATGCTATTATTCGTTGAATGAAGAGATTGTTTTTAAACAAACCGCATTATTTAAAATTCCTACGGCATTAGTTATGCAAGACCCAGAAACGGAAGTATTATTTAAAGAAAATGATCTTAAAATTTCAGAAATTCAAAAAGAGTATGCCGTATTGCAAGCCATAGGAACAGATGACGAAATAGTATATTTGACAGAAAAATTAAAGCCGTTAGGATTAATTGAATTTGTGAAAAGCTCAAGAATTGCTCTTTCAAAATCGGATAAAGGTTTTTGCGTATAAATTAAAGAATAATGGAAGACCTATTGTTGTCGGTTTCTGTTTTTTCTAATGCAAAAGCTTTGTTTTTCTTCAATATTTCTTACTTTTAATAGTCATTACTAAAGCAGATAGAGTATGATTTCAGGTACAAAACGGTTATTGTTTTTTTTCTTATTGATTTTGGTTTTGATAAAGCCCTTCATAGCAGGAGCACAGCTTTTAGGAGGCGCAAAGACTACAACAGAAGAACCAGTTAAGATTCCGGATGATTCACTAGGAAGAAGGACACCCCAAGGAACTGTCAACGGATTCATTAAAGCGCTTGGTGATCAGAATTATCTGCGTGCCAGTCAATATCTTGTTCTAAGCAAGCGTTCTTATCGCAAAACAGCCGAAAGAATACAGATTGCAAAAACTTTCCAGCAGCTGCTGGATCAAGGAGGTAATTTCTCGCCGTCATCTATTCTAAGCAATAAAGAGTTAGGACGTTTAGACGATAATCTTACAACAGGTATAGATTTGGTTGGAAATATATCAACAGATAAAATAGACATACAGCTTTATTTAGAAAATCAGTCAGATGATAGCGAGCCGGCATTATGGCTTTTTTCTGCAGAAACTGTAGAGGCAATTCGTGGGGCAGATGTGAGCGGTGAAAAAACTTTTTTAGATAGGGTTTTACCCAAATTTCTAAAAGACAGAAAATTAGGAAATGTTCCTATTGGACATTGGGGAGTTGTGGTAGTAATGGCTGTTGTAACATATCTGCTTTCTAGACTGCTCATTTTTGTGCTTATTTTTCTGATTCAAAAAATATGGAAAAAGGCAGATACTGAAAAAGGAATCGCAATTATAGATGCTTTTACATTGCCTGTTCAGATGTATTTGACAGTAATTTTATTCGTTGCATTTACCCAGCGAATGGGAATTTCAATAATTGTCCGCCAGCGATTTAGCATTATAATAATTACGATCGGAATTTTAGCTTTTTTAATTTTGCTTTGGAGAATGACCGATTTTGTAAGCATGTATACACGAAGCAGGATGAGCAATCGAGGGCGTGCTTCTGCAGTATCTGCGGTTTTATTTTTAAGCCGTACTATGAAAGCGGCGATTGTAGTAATCGGAATCATTGCCTTATTAGGAATTATTGGAGTTGATGTTACGGCCGGTCTTGCTGCACTAGGAATTGGGGGGATTGCATTGGCTCTGGGAGCACAAAAAACAATAGAAAATTTTGTAGGAAGCGTAAGCCTTATTGCAGACCAGCCATTGCGAGTTGGCGATTACTGCCGAGTTGATGATATAAAAGGAACCGTAGAATCCATAGGCATGCGCTCTACAACATTGCGTACGGCAGCGCGAACTATTGTCACAATTCCAAATGGACAATTATCAGCTAGTAAAATAGAGAATTATGCACATCGCGATCGTTTTATTTTCAATCCGATTTTAAGTTTTAGAATGGAAACAAGTCCAGATCAGATACGTTATCTGCTGGTGGAAATAAAATCTTTGCTTTACGCACATCCCGCTGTTTTAAATTCTCCTCCAATTGTTCGTTTTACTGGTATCACAGCAGATGCTTTAAAAGTAGAGATTACCGCTTATATTGAAGCTGTAAATTTTGAAACATCGCAAGAAGTCCAAGAAGATCTTTTACTGCGAATGATGGATATTATAGAAAAAAGCGGTACAGCTTTGGCTTATCCATCACAGACGCTTTATATGACCAGAGATACTCCTGTTTCTGATGAAAAAAGAAATGAGGTTACAGAAACAGTTAAAAAATGGAAAGAAAGTAATGAGTTACAGCTTCCGAAATTTGACCCAAAACGTGTGGAAGAATTAAAGGGAAGTATAAAATATCCTGACAAGGGCAGTTTTAATCCTGATGATGATAATACCTTATTATAAAAGAAACGAGCTTCAAATTTTTGAAGCTCGTTCTATTTTAAGAAAAATATAAATTAGCTTTTAGATTCTTTGACAATTTCCATATTTCCATCATCTTGTTTTACAATTTTCCAGTCTGGATTTAGTTCTATTTCATAAAATTCGCTTATAACTTTTCTTCCTTCAATTTTAGACGGGAGCGGAAAAACAAAATAAGTTTTTCCATCTTTATCATAACTTAAAATGCCAGCTTTTCCCAATTGATTATTACCGTCAACTGTTGCAAAACTTCCAAAGTTATTTCCTGATTTATCACGGCCTTTAATACTCGAATACACAATTCCTTTATCGTTTAAAGTCAGAGTGCCATTCATGTTAAAAGTGCGCCCATAATGGTCAATGTCAGCAAGTGCAACTTTAAGAGTCGGTTTGGTAATTAGTAAATCAGTATAATACGAAATTAGCTTTTTTTGTTCTTCTTCTCGGGCAATTTCCTGTTTATTTATTTCCGTAAAATTGTTTCTTAATTTGGCTAATTCTAATTGCTTTTTATTGATAGTTAATTTTGATTTTAAAATCATAACTTCATAAATATCAGTGAAATTATAAATATTATCTAAACCTTTTCTCCAGGATATGTTTAAGCAATCAAAAAGCAATCCATAAGCTGGACCCGTGGCATAAGGAAAAGGTCTGGTATACGTTTTAGCCTCTTCTCGCTGATTAATTTCTTCTAATGCCTTTTCATATTTATTATCATAAGAAGAGAGAATAAAACCAGTATAATTTGCCAAACCTTCCAAAGTTTCAATTTCCAATTCATCATTCAAATATTTTGAATATTGCTGTTGTCTTTCTTTTCTAAAAATTACAGCATCTTTCAAATAATTTTCAACCTCATTCATTTTTCTTTTTTGGATTACCGCTTTCAAAGCATTTTTTAATGCCTGATATTCCAATCGCAATAAAATACGGGCATTGGTTTCGTCAAGATATTCAATCGGATTTCCATTAAAATTTCTGGATTTCATTTGTAGTAAATGGAATAATTCATGAATAATCGTAGCACTTTTATCGTCCAGATAATTATTGAGAACAGTTGCATATTCTTTCCCTTCATATTTCTGAGTGGTATTAACAAAAACAAGCGAATTAGGTTCCATCGTTTTAGAAAATAAAATACCATTGTCGGTTTTGCTATTAGGTAGCTTTACCAAACTATAAATTGAATTGTCAAAGTCGATTACAATGATGCTGTCGTTCCAGATTCGTTTTCCCCAAAGCTTCCCATTATCTTTTTCTAAAAGTTCTTTTGCTTCCAAAAGGCAGGATTGGATATTTTGCCTGTTTTTAAGAGCTTTTGCTGATTCTTGGGCGGTAGTAAATTGCAGAATGGTGATGAAGATCAGCAATAAAAGATTTTTTTTCATTTCCGATTGATTTAAGATTTCGGAAACAAAATTAGATTGGACAATTTTGAAAATCAGTTATGCAGAGGTTGAATTTGGGACTAATCCCAAGGATGATTTTTCAGTTTAGCAGCCAATTCATGACGGTTTGCAACATCCAATTTAGCATAAAGATTTCGAATATGTGTTTTTACCGTACTCAGCGAAATAAAAAGTTCATCAGCGATTTCTTTGTTTGCTTTATCTTCTAAAATGAGCTTGGCAATTTTTTCTTCCTGATTGGTCAGAGTTAAATTTGAAACCCCAAATTGATTTTGTTTTGGCTTAAGCAATTTTAATCGTTTAAACTGTAAAGCTGAAATAACACCCAAAACCAATACTAGAAAAACTAAAAAGTAATTCAGCTTTCGTTGAAAGGCATATTTTTGCTGTAAAATGACATTAGAAATTTTTGAAATTTCGTCTTGATATTGAAGATAATATGACGTTTCGCCATAGTAACTTTTCAGCGAATTAGAAACAGCATCGTAAAACGCTTCATCTTTTTCAAAGTCGTTTTTAATGTTATAATCATTTCGTTTAATATCCGAAAAAACTAAAAGTTTGAGCAGAGGATGTTTTATGCTTTTCTCGGTATATGATTTTACTTTTTCTGCAAAATCATTTACGGCCTGTTGTTGCGCTTCCTTGTTTTTGATTTGAGCATTATTTTTCTCTAACTGTGCTTCAAAAGATTTTAATTTTCCCCATTCTTTATCGGCTAAATTACTGTTTTGGGATCCGCTAAACCAATTGTTGCCAGATTTTGGAAAATGAATCGTATCTCTGTTTGAAAAAATAAAGTTATGATAATTGCTTTTCTCATTATCGCTAACCAATTGCAGTCCTTTGATCGTATTGATATTGGAATGAATGCGGTACAATTTGTCTTTTTCGGATAAAAGCTGTCCTTTAAATTCAAAATATCCATCTTCATCTGTTTCTGTTGAAAAAAGAATCTGATTTTCGGTAATCATAGTTTCTTCATCATATTTCAGCAGACTTAAATAAACTGTTTTGTTTTTCTGCTCAGCATCAATATATCCCGAAATCTTATATTGTCCATAACAAGTCGGAACCGCAGAAAGAATAAGGATTATCAAAAATAAAACTCTGGATGTTTTTTCTTTTAGCATTTTAGATCAAGTAATAGAAAAGCTTAGGAATGATTAAAAATACAAAAAAAGATTAAAGGTTAAAGGACTGTTTTTTATTTGATAAGCACAAATATTAGCATTAAAGCTGAGGCGGAACCAAATTGTCTAAGTCTGAAAGTTTATAGAATTTAAGATCATTCAATTTCATGTATTTGCAGATAAATTCTAAAGTTTCTATTTTGACCTGATAATTTTCAGTAATTTCTTTTACAGGTTTATGTCCGCATAAAAGCAGAATTTTATTGTTCTTTTTGGCGTAATCTAATAACTCAAGTACATACGGAATGCTGAAATGAATATGGCTGTTGTCAATATCAAAAGCAAATACAATTTTTGAATTATTGAAGTAACTGTCCTGTTTCTCTGGAATTTCACCGCCAAACGCTCTTCCTCTAATAATTTTGAACAGAGGAGATAAAGCCTGATCTAACGAATCTGACCTTTCTCCGTATGGATAAGCAAAAGAAGTGACATTGAAACCTTTCTTTTTCATTGAAATAATCATAGGATCGATTTCTTGTTTCATGTATTCCTTAATGCCAAACTGTTTCGTAAACTTAACAGCATTGTAATGATGATAACCATGACCGGCTATTTCATGACCATATTTTTGCATTTCTAAAAGCGTTTTAATTTCAGGCGCTCCAATAGAATCTATTCGACAGACGTTAAAAGTAGCCTTCCAGGAATACTTTCGTAAAGCTTGGTCTGCTTCAGACCATTCGTCAACATAAGCATCATCAAAAGATAAAATTACGCCTGCTTTATATGCTGGTTTTGGCGCTGGATTCTGTTTTTTATTTTCACAAGAAAATAAGGATAAGAACAATAAAAATAATACAGTTTTAGTAAAAAGTATTCTCATAGATTTTAGATGCTAGCGAATAAGATTTAAAATATAATTTTAGTCAAAATTAAAGTTTTTTCTTATAATTATTGCTTTTGTTCAAAATAAAAAAGGTTTTTATATTCTGATAGTTACCCATTTTTCAAACCTTCCGTGGTGACTGATTGAAATGTCCTGTACCGATTGAACAGTTTTTAAGTATGGAATACCATTTTCATCTTTTATAATTTCTTTGCTATCCACTTCAGCCACATTATTTATATTCTTCAAATTGTTTACAGCAATCGTGTGAATGCTTTCTAAAGAAAATATACTTTTGGTATAATATCTATTTTCATTACAAATTACTTTACCCAATGCGAGATTACAATTGATAAAATCTAAAGAACAAGAAAGTTTCTTGGGACTGAATTCTCGTATTTTGGTTTCGCGATTATAAATTTTGTACGCAGCCTCTTTCATGCTCCATAAAAGCCAAACCATAGTTTCAGGCTTATCATAATCTTTTATATACTGCTGTTCTTCGGCTATAAAAAGCTTTTCTATAAAACCTTTTCTTTGCCAATTGCTTTCTATACGCGACTGTGCAAGATCTATAACATCATTGCCAATCATTTTTCGGCTAGTTTGGTTTCAATGATTTCAACAGCAGTTTTTACATCAAGCATGCGTTCCATATCGGCATTATCGATCACGACATCAAAGTTTTCTTCAATGTCCAGTACAATATCAACTAGATTGGCTGAATTGATATTCAGATCTTTAATAAAATCCGTTTCTTCAGTCAGATTTTCAAAAGCTTCTTTGTTAGTTGCAAAAGGCTTGATAATTACTTTTAATTCCTTGATAAGTTCTGTTCTGTCCATGTTAGTTTTCAAATTTTTTAAATAATATACATGCATTTACATCGCCAAAACCAAAACTGGCTTTTGCAATTATTTTGGGGTTGATTTTAATAGTTTCTAAAAGAACTTTTGACGGGTCGATAAGCGTTGCAATTTCTGGATGAAGGTCGGAACAATTTTTATTTCCAAATAAAAATCCTTCATGAAGTTGTAATACAGTGGCAATGCTTTCAATACTTCCAGAAGCACTTAAGCAATGGCCTGTTAAGCTTTTTAGAGAATTAATGTACGGAAAATCAGCGCCATTTCTCCCCAATGCTTTTGTCCAGTTTTCAACTTCAAGACTGTCTTTTGTTGTGGCTGTCAAATGCCCGTTGATAGCATCAATTTCATTTGGATGAATTCCTGCGTTTTCAATAGCTGTTTTAATGCATTTTTGCACCGCCGTGCTGTTTGGAGCCGTCATAGTTCCGCCGTCTCTTTGTCCGCCCGAATTGACGTTTCCGCCCAAAATTTCGGCATAAATTGTTGCTCCACGTTCTAAAGCAGTTTCCAAATCTTCAATAACAAAAGCACCAGCACCGCTTCCAGGAACAAATCCTGCTGCCGTAGCGCTCATGGGCCTTGAACCTTCTTCGGGTTTATCATTAAATTTGGATGAGCAAACACGAAGCGCATCAAAACCGCCCCAGATATAAGGACCACTATCAGATGTGCTTCCAGCCAAAATTCGTTTTGCTTGCCCAGATTGTATTCGATCATAAGCCATCAAAATAGCTTCAGCACCAGTCGTACAAGCCGAAGAATTGGTTGTAACCTGATTTCCTAATCCGATTTTGCCGCCAAGATAGGCGCTCACACCGCTGTTCATAGTTTGTGCAACAACAGTGCTTCCCAATCTCCGTACTTGCAGTTCATCAATTTTATAAATGCTTTCGCGGAATTTATCTATTCCTGATGTTCCTGAGCCAAAAATAGCTCCGCTGTCCCAATCAGGATTTTCGTTTAATGGCAATCCTGCATTATACCAAGCTTCTAAACCTGCAATAACACCATACAAAATGCCAGTGCTGTTAAATCCGCGAAGTTCAAGTTCTGTAAAATATTGCAATTTTAATTCCTCAGATATTTGTGGCTGACCCGCAATTTGACAACAAAATTGCAGTTCTTCAAGCTGTGCATCATGTCGAATACCCGAAATGCCATTTTGCAGCGCATGAGTAAATGCGGAAACCCCAACACCATTTGGTGCAGCAACCCCCAGACCTGTTATTACCACTCTCTTTTTCATAGTTTCTTTGTTATCATTCCGGCCAAAACACCTCTGCAGACTTCTTGTCCAGCTTCATTTTTCATTACCGCATTGCATTTTAATTTTCCAAAACGGAAGAACAATTTCTCAGAAGTTACCGTTACTTTTTCATTAGGATAAACGGGTTTTAAAAATTCCATATCGGCAGAAGTAAAAGCGATTACGGTGTTTTCTCCCAAATCATTTCCTAAGAGAAATATTCCCAAGCAAACCATTCCGATCTGAGCCATAGTTTCAGTTAAAATAACTCCCGGAGTTACAGGATTATCTTTAAAATGCCCTTTGTAAAAGTCAAGATTCTCTCGAAATGTATAAGTTCCTGTCACACCATTTTCGTCAGCATGAAGCAATTCATCCACAAACAAAAAAGGTTTGCTGTACGGAAGCTGTGCGATAATATCATCTAATTTCATAAGCTTTCAAATTACCATTGCAATAAAACTCTTTGTGCCGAAAATCCTGGGCCAAAACTTAGCATCAAGCCTTTTTCTCCTTTTTTTGGATTTCGATTCATAATATTTTCCAGAACGTACAAAACGGTAGCGCTCGACATATTGCCATAATCTCTCAGGATTTCTTTTGTATCATCAATATTCTTCTCCAATCCAGCGAAAAGCGATTCGACGGTTGTGACGATTTTCTTTCCGCCCGGATGAAATATCATGTGGTTAATATCTTTTATTTCTAGATTATTTTGTTTTAAGAAGGGATGAATAATATTTCCAAAATGTGAAGCGATTTTGTCTGGAACTTCAATATCAAGAACCATCTGCAATCCGCTGTTCGTTAGTTTGAAGCCCATCATGTGTTCGGCATCATAAAAATGATACATCTGTTCGTCGAGAATTTCGGGGCCAGAATCTTCCTCTTTTGATGATAATAAACAACAAGCGGCACCATCTCCAAAAATGGCAGCGCTTACAATATTTGGCATCGAGAAATCATCGAGCTGAAAAGTGGCTGTTGGTGATTCTACAGCAATTACAGCGGCACGTTTGCCTGGATTTGATTTGAGGAAATTCTTGGCATAAATAATTCCCGATATTCCAGCTGCACAGCCCATTTCTGTTACAGGAAGACGAACAATATCTTGTCGTAATTTCATTTTATTAATCAGATAAGCGTCAAGCGAAGGAATCATAATTCCGGTACAGCTTACCGTAATAATGTAATCTAAACTTTGCGGATCCCAGCCTGTTTTTTCTAATGCTTTTTCTAGAACCTGATGTCCTAAAATGATCATTTCACGGCTATAAATATCATTTTTTTCTTCAAATGAAGTGGCAGTAAAAACCTCCGAAGGTTCCATGATAGAATAGCGTTTATCTACAGAAGCACCTTCAAATATCTTTTTTACTTTTTTGATGAAACGTTCTTCCTGACCTTCAAGCCACACATCGACAAGCGGAAGAATTTCTTCTGTTGTTCTGGAATATTGCGGAAGCTGTTTAACTGCTGTGATTATTTTGACACTCATATTTTTGTAATTATCCACTGGTAGCGAAAAGCCCATTTCCAGTTTATGGAATAGTTTTTTAAATTTAATTTTTTGGATAAATGTTCTAATTCTTTCTTTTTAAATCCTTTCAGAATTGAAATTAGTCCATCATTACGAGACATGTCATTGAGATTGAAAACAAAACCAATCAATTCAAATAATCGGTAAGCCAATTTACTTCTGTGCAGATCATTTACTACAATGCCGATTGAAGCATTTTTGTTTAAAACATCCATTACTTCTTCAATCTGATTTGTTGAAAAATGGTGCAGAGTAAGCGTACACAAAACAATGTCATATTTTAAAAGGCTAAATTCTTCGCTAAAAATATCCATACAGATATATTCAATGTTTGGAAAATCTTTAGACAATGTTTCGGCGTAACTAATGGTAAAAGCATTGGCATCGATACCAATTAACTTAAAGTTGAGATTACGCTTTTTTCTATATTTCGCGAGCATTCTCAACATATCGCCATTTCCGCATCCTATATCTGCGATTACTATCGGTTTTGAAATATCAGTCTTTTTTAAAAGTTTTTTTATGCCGTGAAGCGTTAATTTATTGCCTCCAAGTAATTGATTGATAGAAGCAATCTGATCTAAAGCGCCGATCAATTCTTCGCCTTCAAGCGAAAAATCGTCCATGATTTCAATTTCTTCGGTTCTATATTTGGTGTTTACACTCATTTATTCAATTGTTATGGGGCGGCCGTGTGTTTGTTTTATAATGACTGAAAGTAACGACGGAATCGACGCTGCAATGGTTGTCATTACATGCGTGAAATTTTTGTGTGTCAATGCTTTGGCTAATAGCCGTCCAAAAAATAATCTTTTACTGAAATGCTTTTTCCATTCTTGAATATACTTTTTTTCCAATTCGCTTCTTGATTCTATTTTTCCATAATAAAAATCCAATACCAATTCAGAGGCTATTTTTGCGCTGTGAATTGCCATTGCCATACCGTTGCCACACATGGGGTGAATTAATCCTGCGGTATCGCCAATCATCAGAATATGATTTTCTACAGGTTCTTTTTTGTCAAATGAAATCTGGCTTATCGTTATGGGTTTTTCAAATAGGGAAGTGCTATTTTCAAAAACAGCTTTGAGTTTGTTATTCTTATAAAGTACAGATTTTTGGTACTCTTCAATGTTTTTATACTTTTTAAAAGTTTCAAAATCGGCTAGATAGCAAATGTTTATTATGCCGTTTTCAACTTTTGAAACACCGCAATAACCGCCTTGAAAATTGTATAAAGCGACAAGTTTTTCATCAAAATTTCCAGAATAATGCCCTTTTACAGCCAGCCACGGCGATTTTTTAGAAATAAAATCTCTTGACAAAACCTGATCTATATTGGATCTTTTGCCATAAGCGCCCAGAACTATTTTTGCAGAAAGCATTTCTTCTGAAGTGGTAATGGTAAAAACGTCGTTTTCAAAAGAAATATCCGTAACTGTTTCTGTCACTATAGTACAGCCATTTTCTACAGCTTTTTGAAATAGAAAATGATCCAACTCATAACGGCTAACTCCAAAACCGCCCAAAGGGAGTCTGGTTTTCGCAGTTTTACCATTTTGTGCCGTAAATTCGAATTTTGAAATACTGACGGGATGTAATTTTGAAACATCAATATCAAGCCATAATAAATAGGGGAGAATTTCATTTGAAATATATTCTCCGCAAACTTTATGTTTTGGATAGGTATTTTTTTCGATAAGAACAACCTTCAATCCTTTTTTGGACAAGTGTAAAGCGCCTGCAAGACCAGCAAGACCGCCACCAATAATAAGTACATCGGGATTTGTTCTCATACTACCAATTTAGTTATAAAATCTTAAACGGACTTTACTTAATTCGATAAGAAATTAACAAAATTTCAACCTTTATCTTAAAAAGTTGAAACAATTTTTTGCTTGAAATAATGAGAGGAAAATCGATTTAAAAGATAATTTTTACTTTTGCCAAAAAATAGCAGCATTTCATAAATGACAATACAAGATTTAGTAGGCACTTTTTCGGTTTCGGGAAGCAATCAGGACGAAAGCAATGAGATAACATACAAAGGTGTTTTGACTTTAACTTTAGACAAAAACAATAGAATTAAAGCTAATTGGGTTATCAATTCGCATCACCAAAAAGGAACTGGCTTTTTTAAAGACAATATTTTAGTAATTAATTTCAATTATAAAGGCGACGACAATAAAACGTACAAAGGTGTTGTAGTTTACAGGTGTATCACTAAAGATGTTTTAGACGGTTTTTGGTCAGAGAAACATGGAAATCCGCTTTATTTAGGAAGTGAGCATTGCTTAAGGATGGAAACAACAGAAAGGCTTAATTAAAAAAAAATAGCGCAAATCTTAAAGTTTGCGCTGTTTTTTTTGCCACAGATTAAGGGATTTTCACTGATTTAAAATCTGCTAAATCTGCTAAATCTGCGTGAAAAAATTATTCTTTTAGTTTCTGCAGAAACTATCTCAATTGCCTGCAGAATTAAGTTAAGCTGGATTTACAGCAGTTTTGTATTTTCTGTTGTAAAGAATAATAAAACCAATCCAGATTACTAATAAAATTGCGATTAGCGTAAGTTCTGTTTCATGCAAACCGTTGCGAAAGAAATTGTTTAGCGAATGCACTCCTGCCACAGCCAGCAATGATCCTGTAGAAGAATATACTTTTCCGATTCCCCAAGTTCCAAAGAAAATGATTCCAAGAAAAATCATGTTACTTGGAGTGGTTTCCAAATTTAAGTGCCATGCAAACCAAAGAACAGCAATAATCACTATAGAAGTGAATTTAGGAAGCGATTTTAATTGTTCCTGTAAAAATCCTCGCCATCCAATTTCTTCCAAAAGTCCGTAAGCTAGAACGGTAAACATTAATAAAATTGGGAATTTTCCAATAGTAACATAATAAACTCCTGCAATTAAAACAGCAGGGAGCAGCCAATATATGGCAAAAGGAACAATGGCATTTTTGTATATTCCTTTTAAAGACATTGGATTGTGAAGTGAGAATATTTTGATTGCAGCCAAAGCTCCTAAAGCAGGACCAACACCGCGAAGCAAAATCACTAAATACGGATTTTCTATTCCAGATAATAAATTGGTTTTTACCGCAGCATATCTGCAAGCAACAGCAATTACATAATATACTATGATAGCTCCAAAGTTAATTTTATTTTTCATCGTTTACTATTTTGTTTGGTTTAGTAAAGCAAACTTAGCGAGGCAAAATGAAAATAAAATTGACTTTGGGTAAGAAATCATTTTTCCATAACTCTTTTTCGAATTCGGCTCAGACTTTCTGCTGTTAATCCTAGATAAGAGGCAATGATTTTTAAAGGCGTTCTCTGAAAAATTTCTGGACGGCCTTCTATAAGTTTCAAATATCGTTCTTGAGGAGAAAGCGTTAAAAGATTAATCTGTTCCTGTTGTTTACGAACATAAAGCATTTCAGAAATGGCTTTTCCGATTCTCAAACCTGTTTCAGATCTCTGGTATAATTCATTCAAATTTTGATGAGAAATAGACCAAAGCGTTATATCTTCTAAAGCTTCAGTTTTAATAACCGATGGTTGCTGATTTAAGAATGACATATAATCGCTTATAAAACTATTTTCATACAATAGATTAATGCAAATGTCTCTTTTGCCGTCCCAAACAAACAAACCCGCTGATCCTTTAATGATGATATTAAGGTATTTTTCGACTCCATGATAATCTTTTATGATTTCTGATTTATCAAATTCACGGACCTTAATTTTCTCAGAAAACCCTTTCCAGATATTCATATCGGCAGTAAAGTAATTTTCGAAAATTCTCTTTACCTCTTCAGGAGACGGACTTTGTGGCATTTTATTAAATTATGAGTTTGGAACGCCAATATAGGGTTTAATCTTTCAAAATAAAAACAGCTATTTTAACCAAAATCTACTTCAAACAAGGCAATTGTAAAACGTTCGCATTTAAAGGCTGTTCAATTTTTCTTTCTAATTTTTCTGAATTTACCGTGATATAAATTTCCATAGAACCTGTTCCCACTTTCAGTCCAAGAATATGACCGCCGTACGCATCAAATTTGTCATCGGTTGCTACGCCGTGCATGTGTATAGAAGGTTTGTCTCCGCTCCAGGCAATAGATCCTGTAATGCTTCCCATCTCGACTTTATTGAAAGTTTTGGGATGAAATTTCTTTTCGCCAAAATCATAAAATCCAAAAGTGGCATCTTGCGCAAAACCAATTCCGGTAAAATTGGCTGATGGTATTTTCTGTTCTTTTGCTAATTTTTCAATTAATTCTAAAACATTATCGCCCTCGCGAAGAACCATTAGAAAGCCATAATTGGTTTTGGTATAACGGCATTTTTCAGCATCTTTTTGTTGTGCATTAACGGCATTAAAAATTAGTAAAAGCACTAACGCAATTTGGATTTTAAAGGTTTGGATATTCATAATTATTTTAAATTAAAGAGTTAGGCTGTAGCTCATTATCATATTTTTCAGGATCAGAAGCTGCATACTCATTTTCAGGTTCTGGAATAACGTGAATTTTAGAATCACTTATCGAAATTACTGCCGAACAGACGTAGATTCCCACTTTTCCTTCGCTGTATTTAAAATCTAATAAAGTGAGTTTTACAATGTCATTAATCGAGAGCTCGTAATAGTTTCCATAACGGATAATCTTAAAAGAGATCTGTTTTTCTTCGCTTATCTCAAACTGATTCGTTTGAATGTTTTCAAAAATAAAATTATTCTTAACGTCTTTTTCATTAAATCCCCATGCTCTAAACTGCACAAAACCGTTCATAAAATCAATCGAAATATAATATCCCGTTCCTTCTTTGTCACATTCGATCACAAAACCTGTTTTTCCCATTCCATCTACAGACAATGTACCTTCCCAGACAAAATCATTAGAAGGTTTTTCGAAGCCATATATTTCATAACCGCTTCGGCATCCAAAACGCCATTTGCTTTCATTTTCTAAAACAAAATCGGCTGTTGGATTTCCTAAAATAGGCATAGGCTGCGGTAAGTCTTTTTGAAGTATGGTTTTCTGATAGAGTTTCTGCCAATAATAATAAGTTTTTAATAGAAGTCGTCCGCTTTTGTCAACATCGAGTTCTTTAGGAGGTGGCATTACACGATGCGTATTGACATTTCCGTCTGCGAAATAGAAATTATAAACCAGAAAGTGCTTGCCTTCTTTAACAACTCTTGCCGCATAATTTCCTTGAGGCATTAAAACGTTGTTATGAAAAGCAGAATATTCGCCTCTAAATTCAGGTGCCGACCAATAACGGACTTTAATATCTTCTCTAATGGATCCTAAAAGATAATGCGTTCCTTTAATTTCAAAAACGCAAGGGCATTCGACATCATCGTATACATATGGAATATGGAGTGGTTTCTGTAGCACAAAACCTTCTTTCTCTCTTTTGGCAACACCAATACAGCCTCTGCGGTATGTTGGTCCAGAGGCGCTTCGGGCGCAGATTAGCAAATAATCGTCACCTTTGTACTGGTATTTAAATGGATCGCGAAAACTAATCCATTGTCGCGGATTGTTGTTTGGACCTTCATAATGTGGAGCTTCACTTTTAAAAGGAAGTCCGTATAGATTCTCTTTTTTCCAAGTAATTAAATCGGTAGAGATAGCTCTTCCTACTTTTTGCTCAATTCCTTTGTCCTGACGTTTTAAACCAGTGTAATACATTTCATAACCCTCGCCATCCGATTTTTTGCTTACATGCATCGTCCATAACATATCATCGTCCCATTCTCCTGGATCGCCAACAAATAAGGCGTTTTTTACTCGTTTCCACGAAAGACCGTCTTTTGAAACTGCATGTGCAATATAATCGTGATTGGGAATAATTAAATGAAATAAATGATGAACTCCTTTTTCATCTATAAATACATCAACATCTCCAATTTCCCAATTGCTAAATCCTGAACCTGAATACATTTTATTACTTATTTAATGATTGTATTTTTTTTTAGCCACTAATTGCACCAATTTTCTCGAATTTTAAATCTCATGAACTTTGTCAAAGTTGTCGCTGAACTATTTTTAAGTTCGCGCTAATTCGTGGCTTATTCTTTTTATTTAATGATTTTATAATATTTTAAGCCTTCTAAAATCCCTTCCGAGGCCGAAGTTTTTGCTACGTAAATGCTTTTTGTGGTTTCGTAAGCCATGAGTTCTGCGCTTCGGTTTCCAACAATGATTCCTTTTACGGGGCCTCTAAACATGTCGATATCGTTTCCAGAATCTCCTGCAGCAATTACATTTCCTAGCGGAATAGACCACTTTCGGCATAAAAACTTTATCGCATTTCCTTTGGAAGCTCTTTTCGGAATAAAATCTAAAAACTGACCGTGACTCGGAATAATATTGACTTTGTACCATCCTGTTCCTAAAACAGTAATTAACTCGTCATGATTGTATTGTTCTTTATCATAATAATATGAGATTTTATACGGATTCTGGGATTCTTCTTCCTGCAGTTTGATCCATTTGATGGATTTAAGTTTATTTAAAATTTCTTCTCTTTTCCACCTTCCAGCTAGGAATTTTGCCCAACCTTTATCCAAAATATAATCTTTTCCGTTGGTGTAATAGATTTCGGTTCCGACCGAACAGATTATGAAGTCGGGGAGAGAAAACTCCTCTTCGTCAATTACTTTTTTTACTAAAGCTAAGTTTCGTCCAGAAGCCATTGCAAAAGCCATTTTATCGGTACGATTCATCAAATGTGTTTTGAGTTCTTTCAAACCTGGATTGGCCAATTTCGGTTCAATCAATGTTCCGTCAATGTCAGAAACCAACAAATGATCGATTTTTCTTTTTAATCGGCTAATGTTGATGTTAGGATAATGCTGCTTTTTGATTCCAGCTCCGGATGAAAGAGAAAGGTTTTCTTTAACCAATTCGACATAATGATTAACATGGCTAATCCAACTGTAATATTTCTGAATATTGATGGCTCCATTATTCGAATAATATTTCCACTGATTTTCATCGGTTAAAATATTTAAAAGGGCTTTTTTAATCTGGCTTTCTTCCTGAGGATTGACTAATTCTCCATTTTGGCAAACTGGAATAATTTCTGAAGGTCCGCCGTTTTTGGTCACCACAACAGGAAGTCCAGAACTAGCGGACTCTATAACGGTCAAGCCAAAATTTTCATGTAAAGCTAAATTGACAAAAACACCTCTTTTTTCGGCAGCATAGCGATAGATAATCGAAACTTCATTTTCAACGTCATGTTTTTTCGGAATAGCCATTTTTCCGTACAAATCGTATTTATCCATTAAAAGAAGCAAATCGGTCAGAACATTTTTTTCAGATTCAGGCATTTTGGCTATATCTTTTCGTATACCAGCAAAAATGACAACATTGGCAATGCTTTGTAGCTCTTTATCTTTTCCGTAAACTTCAATTAAAGTGTTCAAGTTTTTATGGCGGTCAGGCCTCGAAAGTGCCAGAATAATAGGCTTGTGCGGATTGGTAAGAAATTTAGAAATGGATTCGGCAACCCAGTATTTTCGCTGTGCTTCTTCCATATGTTTATCAGAATCGTTTTCCTGATAATAATAAGGAACAAATTTTCGGGTATCGATTCCTGGAGAAATAGCGTGGTATTTTCCTAGTTCAAAATTTTTGTAGGCTTTGTAGGTTTCAATTTCCTGTTCAGTAGAAGTAACGATGAATTCTGCAAGTTCTAAGGTTCTCTCTTCAGCCGCAATTCTGGCTTTAAACTTAAATTTTTTCTCAAGCTCTTCTTCTGTTTCACCACTTTCAACTAGTTTTTTCTTTTTATAGAATCCTAGAGAATGTCCCGTATGGGCAAAAGGAATATTTAAAACGGCTGATAATTCGGCGGCCGCATAACCGGCATCTGCATAATGCGAGTGAATCCAATCTGGGAAAATATTGTGCTGTTTGATATGCTGCATCGCGCCATTTACAAAAAGATCAAGACCCTCCCAAAGCTGTTCTTTGGGTTTGTACTTTTTTCCTAAAAATGGAATTCTTCTAATGTCTAATTTATCATTGATAATTTCGACAGGCACCGCGTATTCAGGCGAAAGGGCAGGATCATCTATTAATCTTGTAAAAAGATGAACGTGTTCTACATCTTCATGCTGCGATAAAAATTCGGCTAATTCATATATGTATTTGGTCTGGCCTCCGTTGTCTGCATCTCGTCCAATCTCTAGACCAGAACCTTTCAAGAGTCCGTGAATATTGATAAGTGAAATTCGTAATTTTTTCATCATTCTTCCTTAAATTATTTGAAAACACAATTTACTGCGCCCATATTGATTAGGAAGAAATAATTCCATTTTAAATTTACATAGTTCCCATGTTTGATGATTGAAGGTAATGTTTTAACTATAAAAAAAGCCTGACGTTTATAATATACCAGGCTTTGCAATTTTCTTTTAATTTTTATTAATTAAATTTTCAATATCAAATATTGAAATTTTAGGATTTCCGCCAGCCGAACCAGCGACTAAGGCACCAGTTGCACAAGCAAAATTTAGAGCGGCTTGCGGTTCTTTTCCGTTTAAAAGTGAAGTAACTAAAGCGCCTAAGAAAGAATCTCCTGCACCGACAGTATCCTCAACTTTTACGGTATAACCCTCATTTTCGTAAAGATGTTTATCCCACAATAATAAAGCGCCATCTTTTCCTCTTGTCACGCAAATCGCAGTAGCATTGCTCAAAGAACAAATGAAGTTCATGTTCTCTTCTAAAGTTTTATAAGGAGAATTAAAAGCGGCACTGATTTCCATAATTTCTTCATCATTAAATTTGATGAAATTGGCAGACTGCATTAAATGTTGCAAAGTTTCGTAATCATAATGTGGTTTTCGAAGATTAACATCAAAAACTTTGTAAGTGTGGGTGTGAAGCAACTCGTCTAAAGCTTCTCGAGAAACTTGATCTCTGCAGACCAAACTTCCGTAAATTAAAACATCTGAGTTTACTACTAATTCTCTCGCTTCTTCATTTAGAACAATTTTGTCCCAAGCAGAAGGATAAATAATTTCATAAGTAGCCGATTTACTTTCGTCTAATGTTACGTTCACCAATCCTGTTGGGAAATCGTCAGATTTGAGAATAGTGCTGGTATCCAAGCCTAGTTTGTTGACTTCGTTTATAATTGCTTCTCCATCTACATCATTTCCTACACAGCTAATCATATTTGATTCAACGCCAAGAGCTTTCATGCGAAGCGCCACATTTAAAGGTGCTCCTCCAATTTTTTTTTCATTGCCAAAAATATCCCAAAGTACTTCTCCGAAAGCGACAGCTTTTAGTTTTTTGTCGTTGCTCATTTTAATTTTTTCTTGTTTTTAAAAACTTTACATCAAATGATTAGGGTTTCATCAGATTTCATAAAAATAAAAAAGAATAACGGCTTATGCAACCTCTTTTTTGGATGAAACGTATTGATTAACTTTTAAATAACTGAAAATTAAAGCATAAAATAAGTAACAAAGTTCATTTTGAAATATATCGCATTAATAGAAATCAGATTCCTTTCAGCCTTTATTTCGATGTTTTTAATTTTTTTTTAAGAAAGTTTTAATCTTTAGCCAAGAAGTCAGTTCTCGTTTATATATTTGTAACCAGTCTAAATAAGAATAAATTACGGATTTTATATGAAAACATTTTTCAAAACACTTAAAGACAATATTTTATGTCAAGTGTTTGTGGCTTTTTTGATCATTTTTATAGGATCAGAAAAGGCTTTTTCTCAATCAACTGTTGGTACAATTTCAGGTAAGGCTGTCGTTAAAGACGGAAATTATTTACAAGGTGCAACTGTTAAAATTTCAGAATTAAATAAAACCACTACAACTGATTCTGATGGGATCTATCAATTTAAAAATATTCCTTTCGGAACATATTTGGTTGAAATAAAATTAAATGGTTATGAATCTTCTCCAGCTTCGGTTATTGTTGATCAAAACAATACAGAAGTTACGCTAGATTTTGAACTGACTTATACTTCTCAAAAATTAGAAGAAGTAATTGTAAGTTCTGGAGGAAACCGATTTGCGAGAAAAGAAAGTGAAGAGGTTTCTAAAATGAAACTGAAGAACATGGAAAACCCGCAGGTTTATACTATTGTGAGCAAGGAATTGATGAAAGAGCAGGTTATAACGGATTATAACAGCGCTTTTAAAAACGTTCCGGGTGCTGGTATTGCCGAAGTGAGAAATCAGGGAAGAACGACTAATATTTCTAGAGGTTTTGCGACACCGCAATTGGTAAGAAACGGTGTTGGAAGTTTTACTTTTAACTCGATTGATCCGTCAAATTTAGAGCGTATAGAAGTAATAAAAGGTCCATCGGCTACTTTATTTGGAAGTACTATTTCTTCTTTTGGGGGATTGTTTAACAGAGTAACCAAAAAGCCTTTTAATTTTTTTAAAGGGGAAGTTTCTTTTTCGGCAGGTGATTGGGATTTGAATCGTCTAACAGCGGATATCAACACACCTTTAAATGAAGAGAAAACGGCTCTTTTCAGAATCAATACAGCTTTACATAGTGAAAGAAGTTTTCAGGATGCAGGTTTTAATAAAAGCTTTTTTATTGCGCCAAGTTTTTCTTATGAGGTAAACGATAGATTGACTTTATTAATTGATGCCGAATTTAGTGCTTCAAAAGCAACATCGCCAACTCGATTGACGCCTTATACAAAAGCAGATGCCACGGCTCATAGTGTAGAAGAATTGGGAATTCCGTACAAACTTTCATTTGCTAATAATACGGTAAATTATATGGGGCAGCAATACAATATTTTTGCGCAGTTGAAATATAAAATTTCAGATGAATGGACTTCACAAACTATTGTTTCTCGTACAAGGTCTTCATCTGAAGGTTATGTTGTAGCACTGACTATGTTGAGCAATGAAACTTTGAGACAGCAAGTTACCAATCAGGACTATCCTTATTACGGAACTGATATTCAGCAGAATTTTAACGGAGATTTTAAAATTGGAAAACTGCGTAATAGAGTAGTGGCTGGATTAGATTTTTACAGTCTTCGCGCCACACGTAATGATGCAACAGTAAATATGCCAGCACTTAATTTTAGAAAACCTGGCGATGCTTACAATAATTTTACTATAAATAAAATTGAGCCTTTATTTGCAAATGCAACCTATACTAATATGGTATCGAATAACGAAAGAACATATAGCGCTTATGTTTCTGATGTATTGAATGTTACTGATAGATTATTGGTTATGGGTGGTGTTAGAGCCGACCGCTATATCAATAAAGGTGTGTATTATCCAAGTCGCGATTCTATTGCAGGAAATTACAATCAGACAGCATTTTCTCCTAGATTTGGAGCAGTTTATCAAGTGATAAAAGAGAAGGTTTCTGTTTTTGGAAATTACATGAACGGTTTCAACAATGTTGGCGGATCTGATTTTTATGGAAATACTTTCAAGCCAAATCAGGCCAATCAGTTGGAAGGTGGAATTAAACTTGACTTTAATAAAATCAGTGCGACGTTTAGTTATTATGACATAAAAGTGACGAATATTACTCGCGATGATCCAGACCATGTAAACTTTCAGATTCAGGACGGAACTCAATTGAGTAAAGGTTTTGAAGCTGAGTTGATTGCCAATCCGATTAAAGGTTTAAACATCGTGGCAGGTTATACGTATAATGACAGTAAATACACAAAAGCCAATCCGAGTATAAATGGTTTACGACCAACAACAGCTGGTTCTCCAACAACTGCCAATCTTTGGGCAAGTTATAGATTGACAGAAGGAGCAGCTTCTGGACTTGGATTTGGTGTTGGAGGAATTTACGGAAGTGAGTATTATCAAACTAACACTTCAACATTTAAATTTACGATTCCTTCTTACACCATTTTAGATGCTTCTGTATTTTATGACAGACCAAAATTTAGATTAGGGTTAAAAGTAGACAATCTTACCAACGAAAAATATTGGTCATATCGTTTGGCAGCTCAAAACCCAACGAGAGTTACAGGAAATATTACATTTAAATTCTAAGAATACAATTCGTCATTTAAAATGATATTTCTACATTTGGATTTTATTGCACAGTATGACCAAAGGTTTTAAAAAGATTATCAGACAAATACATTTGTGGCTCGGTTTAGCATCGGGCCTCATTGTTTTTATAGTGAGCATTACGGGTTTTCTTTATGTTTTTGAAGAAGAAATTCGTGATTTTACAAACAAGGAATATCTGCATGTTCCCGCTCAAGATAAGCCTTTTATAGGTTTAAAAACTATAATAGAAAACTATGAACATCTAGAACCTAAACAGAAAATAACGGCTTTAAAAATAAATAAAGCAGAACCTAATGCGGCAGTTCAGATTTCTACCAAAAAGAAAAAGACCTATTATTTCAACCCGTACAATGGAACTTTAATCAATCAGCAGGGAGCAGATTGGCTGAATACGGTACTAGAAATACATCGTACTTTATTATTGGGAGAAGTTGGCGAGTTTATTCAAGGCTGGTCGGTTGTGATTTTTATCATTATGCTCATAACGGGATTAATTTTATGGTTTCCAAAAAAGAGACGTCAGCTTAAACAATCTTTAAAAATAAAATGGAGCGGTTCGTTTAAAAGAATCAATTTTGATTTGCATCAGGTTTTAGGATTTTATGCTTCTATTTTTTTGCTTTTAATTGCGTTTTCTGGAACATATTTTAAGTACGATGCTGTCAAAAAAGGAGTTAGTTTGGTAACGGGAAGCAAACTTAGAAAAGGAGATAAAGTGGTTTCCAACGCCAAAATTGATTCGACTACAATTCCTGTTCGTTATAACAATATCTACGAAAATGCAAATGCGAAATATCCAGGCGCAACTTCAGTTTCATTTTCAATCAGAAAAACGGGAGAACTTCGTTTAAGAATGACGTATCCGAATGATTGGGCAAGAAAACAGAACACGATTTTCTTTGATGGAAAAACAGGGAAGATGCTCAGAACCAAATTATACAAAGACAATAATGCTGCTGATGTTTATGAAGCAAGTAATTACGATCTTCATACAGGAATTTTCTTTGGACTTGCAGGAAAAATAATCTGGAGTTTGGTAAGTTTGATTGGCGCTTCTTTGCCTATAACTGGATTTATTATTTGGTGGAAGAAAGGTAGGAAGAGTAAGAAAATTAAAAATTAAAAATTAAAGATTAATGATTTCTATTAAAGAAAAAACGGGATTGTTTGAGCAAACAATCCCGTTTTTTGTAAATAGTATGTTCCGTAGGAACATTTCATTGGTAGAAATTATGTTTTCGTCATTATTTTACGTTCCGTAGGAACGTTTGGTTTTTGGATATAATTCTCAATAATAATGGACATCAAACGTTCCTACGGAACGTAAATTTGGCCAACCAAACATCCCTACGGAATGATAACTTTGTTTTGAAGGAATCTTTTTAGTTAGAGCACCGATTAATTAACCATGCGCTTCAACTGAAACATCATTCCATTTTTCCCAGCTTTCCAATCTTTGTTCGTAACTTTGTTTTACAAATGGGAACGCCACTTTTCCAAGCAATAATCTTAAAGGAGGATTTTCGTTTTCTACCAAGTTCACCACTGCTGGTGCTGTTGCTTGTACTTTTCCAAATATGTTTTCTCTTTCAGCTAAAGCTTTTTTGATTTCGTCATAATATGGTAAACTTTTGCTGGTAATTCCAGTATGCCAGATGTTAGACTCATATCCGTTTGGTTCCAATAAAGTCACATTGATTCCAAATTGTTTTACTTCTGATGCTAATGTTTCGCTTAAACCTTCTATAGCAAATTTAGAAGCGCTGTAAAGTCCCATTCCTGTTGGTAAAGTTGCCAAACCTAAAATAGAAGAAACCTGAATAATATGACCGCTTTTTTGTTCTCTCATTATTGGAATAACAGCTTGTGTTAACCACAAAGTCCCAAAGAAATTGGTTTCAAACTGCTCTCTCGCTTCTTGTTCGCTTGCCTCTTCAACAGCTCCTGTAAGCGCATAACCAGCATTGTTGATTAAAACGTCAATTCTTCCAAAATGCTGTTTTACTTTCTGAATCACTTCTAGAGATTCTTTACGATTGTTGACATCTAATTTTAAAGGTAAAATAGTGCTTCCGTATTTTTCTTTTAGATCGTTTAACGTTTCTAGATTTCTTGCTGTTGCCGCTACGTTGTATCCTTTAGCTAAAAAAGCTTCTGCCCAAGCTCTTCCAAATCCTTTTGAAGCTCCTGTAATTAAAATTGTTTTTGACATGGTATTTGTTTTTATAATTAATATTTAATTTTAAATATGACCAATCGGTCATTTTTATGGTGAAAAAAATTATATCAATTTTTCAGATATAATATTTTTAAGCGTTTTTTCTATCGCATTCATATTGTTATTGTTGCCAGACATTCTTGACATCAAATGCCCTCCTTCAAGCATAGCAAAAAGGGCAGTGGCAAATTCTGAAGCATTCCAGTCAGGAATAAATTCTTTGTCTGCTATTCCTTTTTCTATAATCGCAGTTAGAAGCTGTTGGCCACGTTTAATGGCATTATTTACTTTTTCTTTTACAATCGGATTCGTATCATCGGCTTCTGTTCCAAAGTTTAGTAAAGGACATCCGCCAATTACTGGTGGATTTATCGGATTACTAAAAAAATCAATGTAAGCAAAAAGTTGCTCTTTAGCACTTTTTCCGTCCCTAAGTGCTGCTTCTAGTTTAGAGCTTAATATTTTCATGTTATGATCTACAGCAGCGCAAGCCAAAACATCTTTGTTTTCAAAATGAACATACATGCTCCCTTTAGACAATTTGGTTGCCTCCATAATATCGCTCATAGAAGTAGCCGCAATTCCTTTTGTATTGAAAATAGGAGCGGCTTTTTCTATAATAAATTGTCTGGTTTCTTCACCTTTTGTCATGATAGATTGTATTTAACGATGCAAATATATGACCGATTGGTCATATATGCAAATTTTAGTTGATTTTTTTTTAGTTTTAAATACAGAAATGTTTCGAAACGTATCATAAATAAGAAATTCATATGTCTATATTTGTTTGAAGTAAAGACTCATAATTTAAAGATAAATAATGAAGAAATTCGAATTGTATTGGAGAGAGCTTAATATCGGATCGATTGTTAAAACGTATTTTGATATGAGAGATTTTGGAGTAATCACCTATAAGTTCAATTATTTAGCTGAGCTTCCTGAAAATAAACATCTTGCAGATTTTATTAAACATTCTATATTGGAAAGTATTCTTATAGAAGAAGGAGATGAGGAAGCTAATGATAAGATGGCTGAAATAGCAGAAAGAGAATTTCTGGATTTAATTAATACTACAGATTGGTACCTTATCAATGAGAAAGGAGAGAAAAAAATAATTCTTTGTCCGATGTTTCATGAAGATGATGGCATAACTTGGATGCTGGATTCGGATTATTTTTAATTTTGTTTTAGTAGCTTGTTGTAGAAAGTGTCTAGTTATTTACATTTATCAACGTTATTTTCTGTTTATATAATGTGATTTAAAATAATTGTTTTTAAATAATTGAAATGTAGTTAGTTACTTGTGTTTTTTGATTAAATTTATCTAAAAAAAATGCAATATGGTAACAGCTATACTTAGAGAACATCCTGAACTAGCACTTTTTTTATGCTTGGCTCTTGGATTCTTAATCGGGCGCATTAAAATTGGGACATTTAAAATAGGTGTAGTATTAGGAACCTTATTCGCTGGTGTTCTAATTGGTCAGCTGGATATTGAAATTCCCGGTATTGTAAAAACCATTTTCTTTGATTTTTTCCTGTTTTCAACAGGATACAAAGTTGGTCCACAATTTTTTCAAGGTTTTAAAAAGAATGCATTTCCGCAATTATTACTCACTTTGGTAATATGTTTGGCTTGCTTGTTAGTGGCATATTCTGTTTCTGTTTTTTTAGGTTATGACATTGGAACCGCCGCTGGATTATTAGCAGGTGCCTTTTCTGAATCAACTGTGATTGGTACTGCTTCAGATGCCATCAGTCATTTAAATCTTGATGATGCAGAAAAAAGCAGATTAATCAATAATATTCCGGTAGCCTATTCTGTAACTTATTTGGTAGGTGCAGCTTCTTTTGTTTTTTTCCTGACTGCAATTGCCCCAAAATTGCTTGGTATTGACTTAGTTAAAGAAAGCGATAAACTGGCTGAAAGTATCTCTGGAGAAAGTGAGCAGGAATATGGTCCAGGAATGAAAAGCGCCTATCAGAGATGGATTATCCGTGCCTATAGAATAACCAATGAGAAATGGATTGGAATCAGTATAAGCGAGTTTGAAAGATTAATATCCAACAAGAATATCGTTATTCAGAGGGTACGCCATAGAAATCAATTGCTAGATCCCAAACCCGATACCATAATTCATAAAGATGATGTGATGGTTATAATGGCACAACACGGAATCATTTTAGACAGTCTCTTTTCTATTGGACCAGAAGTCTTGGATGAAGAATTGTTGAATTTCCCGCTTGCACATTTAGATGTCACAATCACCAATAAAGCAATTGAAGGAATGACAGTAAAGTCTCTTCGAAAAAGCAGTTTTTATCACGGGCTAATGCTAAACAAAATAACGAGAGAAAATCATGAAATACCACTTGAATCAAAGACGGTTTTAAATAGAGGCGATATTTTGAATCTTTCTGGTAGACCTGCAAAACTGGAAGAAGCAGCGAAAGAAATAGGCTATCTGGATCGTTTAAGTCCTGAGACAGATATCATTTTTGTTGGTCTGGGTATTGTCCTTGGTGGACTTCTGGGTTTGCTTTCGGTAACATTATTTGGAGTTTCAGTAACTTTAACAACAAGTGGCGGGGCATTGGTAATGGGGCTTATTTTTGGCTGGCTGCATTCAAGAACGCCAGTTTTCGGTAGAATTCCAGAGCCCGCCTTGTGGATTTTTGACAACGTTGGTCTCGCAACGTTTATCGGACTTGTTGGCCTCGCTGCTGGTCCAAGTTTTATTTCGGGTCTTAAAGAAACTGGTTTTGGTATTTTGCTTGCTGGTGTTGCTGTTGCCTTAATTCCTCATATCATCGGACTTTATTTTGGAAGGTATATATTAAAAATAAATCCAATAATTTTACTTGGCGCACAAACCGGCGCAGGTACCTCAACAATAGGATTAAAAGCGGTTCAAGATGCATCAGGAAGTAAGTTTCCAGTTTTAGGCTATACGATTCCGTATGCATTAGCCAATATATTATTGACTGCATTCGGGCCAATACTTGTCGGCATGATGTCTTAATCCGATCAAATCAAATGTACTAAATTTCAATTGTTATTTTATGGCTTGAAACTTCAAATCCTTCAAATGAAGTCCAATAGTTAACATTTAAGCTTTATTAAAGTAATAGATGAAATAATGATTGCCATTTTTTTGCTATTGTACAGATTAAGACTTGTATATATTACTCTCTAAAAATAATTTTTATTTTTGGAGTAGAGAAGTCTTTAAGTTGTATTTCTTTAGTAGAATTATCTAGATTTGAAAGTGTTGGCACATTATTCATAAAGTGTTGCACATAATAATTGCCTTCAAAATTTTGACTTTCAAGATATTTGATCATTTGAATAAAATCACTTTCTGTAATTAAAGAAGAATGAAAAGTAGTACGAACTTCAAACGGAATATTAGATTGAATCAAAAGAGAAAGAGTTTCTTGAAATTCAGAAAATAAGCCTGATTGCGTTAGTTTTTTAAAGGTATGAGGAAGACTTTTATAATCTAACGCGACATGATCAATTAATTGATCACGAATCAGGCTATTCAATATTTTTGGGTTGGAACCGTTGGTATCAATTTTAACCGCAAATCCCATTGCCTTGATTTCTTTTATAAAATCAATTATTTTTTTGTGTAAAGTACATTCGCCACCGCTTAAAACCACTCCATCTAGCAATCCTTTTCGCGTTTTGAGGAAAGTTAGAACTTCATTAAAATCTATTTTTCCTTTTCCCAGAACAATATCAGGATTGTAGCAGTATAAACACCGCATGTTACAGCCCGCAAACCACACAATGCAGGCTGTTTTATGCGGATAATCTAATAAAGTAAAAGGTGTGAGGCTAAATACTGCTTTATTAGATAATAGTTTCTTCGAAATGTGTACGCTGTTGGTGTTCACCTTTTTTTCCAATATTAAAACTTTCTACAGGTCTGTGATATCCCATTACACGGGTGTAAACCAAACATTTGCTTCTTTGTGATTTGTTTTCTTCTAGAATTTTATGCGTTTTTGTTTTCATAAGCTAAGTGTTTTTGATTGTTTTTATTGAGTAAAATTTCGTCGCATTTTGGGCAATATTCATGTTCTCCGTTTAGATAGCCATGAATAGGGCAGATGCTGAAAATTGGTGTTACGGTTATATAAGGCAGTTTAAAGCTGGTTAAAACTTTTTTCACGAAGTTTTTACAGGCTTCGGGACTGCTTATTTTTTCTCTCATATAAAGATGCAAAACTGTACCGCCAGTATATTTGCATTGCAATTCATCTTGAAGCAATAGCGCTTCAAAAGGATCGTCGGTATGATCAACAGGAATTTGGGAACTATTTGTATAGTATATGTTTTCATTTTGCCCTGCCTGAAGAATCTCTGGAAAACGTTTTTTATCTTCTTTTGCAAAACGATACGTGGTTCCTTCAGCCGGAGTTGCTTCCAAATTGTAGAGATTGCCTGTTTCTTCCTGAAATTCTTTCATTCGCAGTCGGATATGATCTAGAATTTCAGTTGCAAAATGAATTCCTGAGTTTTCTGTTATATTATGTTTCCCTTCAGAAAAATTTAGCACCATTTCGTTCATTCCGTTTACGCCAATTGTAGAAAAGTGATTTCTAAAATGTTTCAAATAGCGCTGCGTATACGGATAAAGTCCGCGGTCGTACATCTGCTGAATAAACATTCTTTTTTTCTCTAAAGTCGATTTTGCTATTTGAAGCAATTCATCCAAATGTTCAAACAAAGTAATGATGTTTCCTTTGTGCAGATAACCTAGACGTGCCATATTGATGGTTACTACACCAATGCTTCCTGTCATTTCGGCACTTCCAAAAAGACCGTTTCCGCGTTTTAGCAATTCTCTTAAATCGAGCTGTAACCGACAGCACATACTGCGAACGGCATTTGGTTTATAAGCATCTGGATTTTCTATGCGCTTACCATTTTCATCCAAAAGATATTGGCTTCCAATAAAATTCTGGAAATAAGATGAACCAATTTTAGCTGTGTTTTCAAAAAGCAAATCAACATTTTCTCCGTTCCAATCAAAATCTTCGGTAATATTTACTGTCGGAATAGGGAATGTAAACGGCTGGCCATTTGCATCGCCTTCAGTCATAATGGTGTAATATGCTTTATTAATGAGATTCATTTCATTTTGAAAATTAGAATATTTTAAATCTATCAATTTAGAAACGCCTCTTTTTTTAGCTTCTTCAATTAGCTTTTCATTAGTAACATTCAAAAATAAATGTTCGTCATTTTTTGTCGGAATCTGTTCTTTTAAATCTTCAGGAACATTCCAATCTAAAGTGATGTTTGTAAAAGGCGACTGTCCCCAACGTGCTGGCACATTTAGATTGTAAACAAAACTTCTAATTCCTTTTAGCACTTCTTCATAAGAAAGCTGATCTTTAAAAACATATGGCGCTAAATACGTATCAAAAGAGCTGAAAGCTTGAGCGCCTGCCCATTCGCTTTGCAGTATGCCCAAGAAATTGGCCATTTGTCCTAAAGCTTCTCTAAAATGAGAAGGAGGTCTGCTCTCGACACGGCCACGAACGCCGTTAAAACCTTCATTTAACAGCACACGTAAGCTCCAACCAGCGCAGTATCCGGTAAGACAATCCAAATCATGGATGTGTATGTCGCCATTCCTATGAGCAGAACCTTCTTCTTTATTATATATTTTATCCAGCCAATAATTGGCAATTACTTTTCCTGTGGTATTACTGACTAGTCCCGCGTTTGAATACGAAATATTCGCATTAGCATTAATTCGCCAATCTGACTGGTTGATGTATTCTTCAACAGTTTGCGTACTGTCTATGTAAGTAGTGTCATCGTTTAAACCATTAATATGTTCTCGCTGTAATTTTCTCGTATGACGATAAATAATAAACGAACGCATGGTCTGGAAATAGCCGTTTTCAAAAAGTACTCTTTCAATAATGTCCTGAATTTCTTCAACAGGCCATGAATACTTTGCTTCTAGACCAGAAAGAACCGTTTTGAAAATTCTTTTGTCTACAGGCTGATTCACGCTCTGAAAGGCTTTTTGAATGGCATCCTGAATTTTATAAGCTTCAAATGGCTTATAATCTCCGTTGCGTTTGATTACATATTTTTCCATGGTTCTGATTTTATTTAAGACACTTTTTCAAATGTTTTTTCAAGTTCAATTGCTTTTGGAAACAGAATATTGTTTTCCAAATGCATATGTTTTTTCAAATCCTTGTCAAATTCTTCTAGCATGAGAAAAGCCACTTTATAGGTGCTGCATGAATCCACGGGTGGTGTATAATTATTAGTTAAGGCAGCAATTCTTCTAAAGCGTTGCCCTTCTGTAATATGATCGTCTTTTAAGGTTACAATTGGAGTTTCAATAGATAAAAAAGGCGGTGTTTCCAGTTCTGTACCTTTACTGTGTGCGGCTTTCATTTTTTTAATAAAAGGAAAAACAACCAACTCTTCTCTTTTCATATGAGCCGTCAAGTCCAAAAACGATTTTGAAAAAATAGTATGGATTTCATGAAGCTCAGGATGAATCGCACCGTGAACACCGCATAATTTATCTAAATATTCTAGAATAACAGGAGCTTTTTCTGCAACATATCTATGGTGAGTTTTGGTAATATAATCTGCAATCATGTCTGCAGGCCAATTTTTATAATCAAAAGACTGATTGGCAGAACTGTTTCTTGCTTTTTCAATATGGTCAATAAGAACACTTTCTTCAATATCTCTTTTTCTGCAGACTTCTTCGATAGTTCGATGCCCTTTGCAGCAAAAATCAATATGGAATTTTGTAAAAATGGCTGCTGTTTTGAAATCATCTGCTACGATTTCGCCAACTGTGGTTTTACTGGTCAGTTTCATAATGGTTGGGGTATATAGATTTATTTTGGTTTCAGCACATTTGTTTGTCTGTAGTGGCTTTGCATTGTTTAATAATCAATAGTGAAGCAGCTATCATATTTGAAAATTCGATAAACGGAATCGTGATTTCGTATGATTTTGTAAGCGAAACAGCATAATTATGAAGCTCTTTTATTTTTGCAAAAGCAAAATCGGCATCGCGTTCTTCACTCGTGTAAAACGAAGTGACCCATTTTTGCAATTCTTTTTTAAGTATTTCAAAAGCAAGATAATCATCTACATTATGTGCTTTTGGAAACTTTGGAATCAATATTTTGGATGAATAAATAAATTCAGCTATAGTTTTATCAACATTTTCCGAAGCTTGGTGTGCATATACTATAGCTTCGAGGAGTGAGTTGGATGCCAGACGATTTTTACCATGAAGTCCTGTTCTCGCACATTCCCCAATAGCGTAAAGATTTTTAATTGATGTAACTCCGTTTTGATCGACTTTAATGCCGCCACATTGATAATGTGCAGCAGGAACAACTGGGATTAAATCTTTTTCAGGATAGATTCCTAGTTCATTGCAATGTGCTGTGATGACAGGAAATTGATTTGCAAAAGCTTTCGGATCTAAATGCCTGCAGTCTAAATAAACATGATTTTTGCCACTCAATTGAAGTTCTTTGCTTATGGCATTTGAGACCATATCGCGTGTAGACAATTCGCCTTTAATGTCATATTTAAACAAGAATCTTTTTCCTTCGTCGTTTACTATATGAGCACCAAAACCTCTAACGGCCTCAGAAATTAAGAATAACGGATTCTCTTTTCCTGTAAATAAAGCTGTTGGATGAAACTGAATATACTGCATATCGACAATTTCTGCTCCTGCACGTGCTGCGATTGCCAATCCGTCTCCTGTTGCTATTTTCGGATTTGTTGTATTTTCAAAAAGCTGTCCGCATCCGCCCGCACTTAAAACGATTGTTCTGGCTCTAATGTATTTAATTCGGTTGTGTTTTTTCTCAAAGAAAAAAGCTCCGGTACAAGTAGTTTTAGCTTTTTTTGTTTCGGTATTTAAGTCAATGACCATATGATTTTCTAAGAGTTCAATATTGGGCATTTTCTTGATCATTTTGAGCAGTTTCTGCTCGATTTCTTGTCCGGAGCTATCTTTATGGTGTAATATTCTATGTTGTGAATGTCCGCCTTCTAAACCTAAATCCCATTGGCCTTTTTCATTTTTATCAAAACATGCCCCAATTTCAATTAATTCCTGAAGTCTTTCTGGAGCTTGTTTAATAACCATATTAACCACTTCTTTATCGCACAGCCCTCCACCTGACCGAAGCGTATCATGTATATGTTTGTTAAAACTATCTTTTATGAGATCAGTCACCACTGCAATACCGCCTTGTGCCAGTCTTGTATTGGTGTTTTTAGCTGTTTCTTTCGTCATTATAACAATTGATAAATCTGGCCGTTTTTTTGCGATTTTCGTTGCAAAAAATAATCCCGAAATACCAGAACCTACGATAAGTATATCTGTTTTAAGCATGTTATTTTGATTTAGAGTTGTTGCATTTTTTTATGATAGTTCAAGCATCCTTTCAATAGGCTTTAGCGCTTGTATTCTCAGTTCATCTTTAATTAGCATTTCTGGCCTTTCATTTTTAAGGCACAGATACAATTTTTCGAGTGTATTCATTTTCATGAAAGCACATTCACTGCAGGCACAGCTATTGTCATCTGTGGTAGGAGCCGGAATCAGCGTTTTATCAGGTACAGCTTTCGTAAGCTCATGCAGGATACCGGCTTCTGTGGCCACAATGAAAACGGCAGTAGGATCCGTTTTAATGAAATTAATAATTCCCGAAGTTGAGCCGATGTAATGTGCTGCTTTTAAAATATGCTCTTCAGATTCAGGGTGTGCTGCAATTTTTGCAGTTGGATTTCTGTTATATATTTCAATTAGTTTGTCTAATGAAAAGGCTTCATGCACAACACAAGAGCCTTTCCATAAGACCAGTTCGCGTTTGGTTTCTTTCTGTAGGTATTTGCCCAAATTTTCATCTGGAGCAAATATGATTTTTTGTTCTGCTGGTATCGATTCGATTATCTTTTTGGCATTTGCCGACGTGCAGACCAAATCGCTCATAGCTTTTATTTGGGCAGAGCAATTAATGTAAGTGACTACAATATGATCTGGATGCTGTTCTTTGAATAATTTGAAATCTTCAGGCGGACAACCATCGGCCAAGGAACAACCCGCATTCCAATCAGGCAATACTATTTTTTTATTTGGGTTTAAAATTTTTGCGGTTTCTGCCATAAAGTGAACTCCTGCAAAAACAATGATATCAGCATTGGTATTTTGTGCTTTTTTAGCCAATTCAAGACTATCACCAATAAAATCTGCTATTTCCTGAATATCCTCATCTTGATAATAATGAGCCAGGATAACGGCATTTTTTTCTTTTTTCAATCGGATTATCTCCTGTACTAAAAAGTTCTTGTTCATGTTAATTCTTGAATTTTCTACTAAGTCGCTATTTGAAAGCTGATGCTATTATCTTTAAACCTAATTTTTAAAATATATTTAAACACATAATTTTAATAGGGTAAATATATTATCATCATTTTTTTCAAAACATGATTCTAATCATACTGTTTTATATTTGTTTGTATATGTTAACCTTTAGAATTAAATCTTAATTGAAAGTGAAAGTGAGATTTACAAAGACATTTCGACCCATTCTCGGAATTTTGTTCCAGTCGGCATAAGTGGTGTAATATTTATCAAAAATATTCTCAATTCCTGTTTGCAGTTTTAAGATGTTTTGATTCCAATGAAAAGCATATCCTGCATTAATTCCAAAAATCAGATAATCTGAAGTTTTAGTTTGCCCATAAGTTTTTGCAAATTCATTTTGTGCCAGATTTCCTAAAGCGTTAATTCCTGCATTAAATTTTTCTTTTTTAAAATCGATTCCTGCGCTGTATTTAATCGGACTTATAAATGGGAGATTATTTCCTTCATTATCTTTTCCCGAACTATAAGTAAGCTGAGATTTGAATTGCCAATTTTCCAGAAAATCATAAGTCAGATTAAAATCGGTATTGAAAATTTTGGCATTGTCTATAGCCTCATATCTTTTTACTCCAGAAGCGCCAATAGTCATAGGGAGCGTATTAGGATCAATTTTACCTATTATATAATTTGAGAAGCAGAAATAAGAACCTGTAATTTTTGCTGTGATTTGAGATGTTTTATATCCAACCGAAAAGTTTCCTTCGAGGGCATTTTCATTTTTTAGATTTGGATTTCCTATATAATCATAAAAGTCACTGCTGTTATACAAGTAGAATCCGTAGCCTTCAGATACAGATGGCGCTCTTTCGGCGTAAGCCAAACCAAATACAAATTCAAATTGATCGATATTTTTGGTATAATTTGCAGCAAAGCTTTTTAGAAAACGGTTTTTTGAAGCATCCATATCAGGATAAAAAATGCGAAGACTTGCTAATCCGAAATCATTTGCTACAGTATTATTCTGGAATCCGAGATTAGTACTAATTCTCAAATGATTTTTTTCAGAAATTTGTATGTTATCTTCTAAGGACAATCCGTTGTACAAAGTTCTGACATCTGGCCATGTGTACATAAACATCAGATTTTCGTTAGGATCTGATGGATACATCGTCATTTCAGCAATTGACTTATTGTAAAAACCGTTTAAGTCAGCTAGAAAATTATGTTTTTTAATTTTTCCTTTAATTCTCGAATAATAACCATAAGTATCAGACCATCCCGGCATATCCATGTGTATCGGTACGCTTGGTCTTTTGGTATCGTCCATTTTGTGGGTGATGGAATTAAAATATCCTTTTGTTTCCCAATTTTTTACGAAGCTTGATTTAGGCAAGTATTTATAACTTAGCGATACAATTTTAGCTTCGGCTAAAGAAACATCCATAGGAAGAGCAGGGTAGCCCACATTTGATGCTTTGTCATAAATTACAGAAGTTTCCAAAAGGTTTTGTTTGTTTATAAAATAACCTCCAGTAGCAGAAATATTGTATTTGGTAAATTGAGAAAAACTCACTTCTTTGCTTCCACCTGCTTTATAATTATCGGCATCACGATGCATAAAATCGATATGGGTATAAAATCGAGAATCATTATAGCCTAAAGAAGCACCAATAATTTTTTGAAGATTATTACTTTCAATACCTGAATTTAAACTGCCATTCCATCCAGTTTTTTTATCACTAAACTGATTTCGTTTTAAATCGACAGATCCGCCAATTCCTGCTCCATGACAACTAGCTTGTTGTCCAGATGCTACGCTGGCTTCAGTTAAATTTGAAACCTCAACATAAGACGTAATCGGATCCATTTTATCGGTACACGCACCAAATATGCGCATTCCGTCAATAGTAATCACGGTGCGCTCTGTAGCCATGTTGTTTATAATGGGTTCCCATGCATAAGCACCTCTTTTAATCATATTTACTTTTGATGATTTTGAGAGATATTCTTCTATAGATGTCAGCGATCTTGATTGTTTTAAGTGTAAAGAAGGTTTACTTCCAATGACAATTATTTCATTAAGTTTTACGGTTTCAAGACTATCATTTGGTTTTTCCTGCGCCCAGCATATTGTTGAAAATACAGCCAAGAAGGTTGCTGCTAGATTTTTCATCATTTTATACTTTAATAGAAAGAGACAAATTGTGTTATGCCTCTTTCTTGTTGTTTTTTAGATTTAAAATTCAATCTCAAAATAAAGACTGCTTGATGGATTGTCTGCTGTAACAGGTTCTCCTTTCAAAACTTCGTTATCAGCATTTAAAACTTGAAGGTTTATTTTCCAATATCCTGTCATGGTAAGAGAAAGTTTTCCATTATAAAAACCATTAGTTTCAGATTGAAGCAAATCTGTATTGTTTGGTGAACCATGATTACCCATGCTCGGCATTCTTGGATCGATTTTGATTTTGAAATTATTTACAGCTTCAAAAGTCATCATATCTTTCATTTTGTAAATTCCTACTGCCATGTCGTTTAGCGCCACTTTTGGAGAAAATGGTGCGATATAGGCAATTACATAATTGTTTCCATCACTTCCCATAAATGAGCTAACCGTGCGTTTTGTCGATGCTGGTACGCTTATTTTATCGGTTGCGGTATAACTTACATTATTGATTTCGTAAGCTATTGTTAATTCCCAGTATTCTGTTTCGTTTTGTGCCATCTGAAAGATGATATCTCCTTCGTATACTGTTTTTTTATCTTTTTTTTCTACCTGAGATCTTGGACAAGAATGCTGCATCATGGCCATGTGCATTAACGGTATCCATTCTATTTTGGCATCTGTAATATAATTGTTGGTTTTCTTGTCTTTTATTCGAAGTGAAATACGATTGTAACCCTGCACCAAAGAACCTGTTGATGAGAATAATTCGATTACATGAGTATCATTGGTCATTTCCTGTATTTTATGAAGTCCGCTTGTTTCATCAATTGGAATTGAAGAAGAATCGTCATCAGAAGAGCAAGAGAATGAGATAATTGCTAGAAGTAAAAGCACTGTATATTTTAAAATTTTCATGAGATTTTAATTTAAATAATGATAATAAAAGGTCTGTCGAATGAATTCGAAAGAAGGAAGAATGAAATAAAAATCAAATGAAAATTGGAGGACGGAAGATATTGACGGCCTCTAAATGAGAATATAAGTTGTTGTAAAATGCATTTACTATAAAAGTAGAAGCACTATTTTTTTCAAAAGAGAATATTGGGATTTTGACAATAAATAAAACCACGGTTTCTACTATTTCACTTTTCTTTTCGTTAGAAGCTGGCGTATCATTTTTATAGCTTTTTGCGAATTCTTTTTTCAAATGACATTTTCCATTACAATGCAATTCTGGAGCATTTTTGTTTTCGCATAATTCAGTTGCAATGTAATGGTAGTTGACCACATAATCCAAAAATGGAAATGCAGGTCTGAATATTACCGCAAATAAAAATATGTAAATACAAAGCTTCATTGCTTGTGATTTTTGAGAATACGAAGGTATTATGAACTTTTTTTTGACGATATGATTGTAATCATACTTTTTGAAAAACATGTTTTAGAATTTTGATCAAAAGTTTAACAAGTAAAAAACAAAGTAATGAACAGATTATTTTTATTAACCATGTTTGGTTTTGTCTTACTCACATCTTGCGGCAAAGAAAAGTCAAACACCGATCAGGATTTTTCTACTCCAGCTCCAGCAGAGAAAACAGCTGACGCAGAATCCTATGATCCTAAAAGGGGTATCGGGAAATATGAAACCGTTGAATTAGGAGCTTCTTTGGATAAAGCATTGGCTGAAAAAGGACTTAAGACTGCCGAAGTTAAATGTACCTCTTGTCATAAACCTACAGATGAAAAATTAGTAGGTCCAGGATGGAAAGGGGTAACAGGAAGAAGAACACCTCAATGGATTATGAATTTTATTACCAATCCAGACCCAATGATCGACAAAGACCCAGAATTGCAGGCGCAATTGGAGCTTTGCATGATTCGTATGCCTAATCAAGGATTAACAGAAGATGAAGCAAGATCTATTTTGGAATATATGCGCCAGAATGATGGGGTTAAATAATTGAAAGGAATCAAAATCTAAATAATAGCCTTATGAAAAATAAATTTTTAAAATCGATTTTCGTTGTTACGTTAGGGTGTGCTTTTTTTGTTTCATGCAAACCAAAAGACTCTACAGATGCTGTTGAAGGCGATGCAGCCCAAAAAGTGTATGTGGCACCTGGAAAGTATGATGAATTCTACAACTTCGTATCGGGCGGTTTTAGCGGTCAGGTCAGTGTTTATGGACTTCCTAGCGGAAGATTGTTAAAGGTAATGCCCGTGTTTTCTGAAGATCCACAAAGTGGTTACGGTTACAGCGAAGAAACAAAACCAATGCTGAATACTTCGCACGGTTATGTGCCTTGGGACGATCAGCATCACTTGGATTTGTCACAAACAAATGGAGAAGTTGACGGCAGATGGATTTTTGCTAATGCGAATAATACGCCACGTATTGCCCGTATTGACTTAAAAACATTTAGAACCGCTGAAATTATTGAGCTTCCAAATTGCGCAGGTAACCACTCCTCACCATTTATTACTGAAAATACAGAATATGTAGTAGGAGCAAGCCGTTTTAGTGTTCCGCCAGATAATGATAATGGTGATGTGCCGATTAATACGTACAAGAAAAACTTTAGAGGATATTTAAGTTTCGTGAAAATTGGTAAAGAAGGTCAATTGGATCTTTCTTTCCAAATAGTTGCTCCGGGCGTGAATTTTGACCTTAGTCACCCAGGTAAAAAAGAATCTCATGGATGGTTTTTCTTCTCATGTTATAACACAGAACAAGCTAATACTTTGTTGGAAGTTAATGCTTCTAAAAATGATAAAGATTTTATCATGGCTGTAAACTGGAAAAAAGCAGAGGAATATATTAAAGCTGGAAAAGGAAAACGAGTTCCTGCAAAATATGCCCACAATACTTGGGATGAAAAAACTCAAAGCGCTAAATCTGTAATCATGAATGAGGTTTTAACTCTGGATGCAGCAGAGCTTAAAGATATCTGTTATATGATTCCTTGTCCGAAATCGCCTCATGGCTGTGATATTGATCCAACAGGAGAATATATTATCGGAAGCGGAAAATTAGCGGCATTAATTCCAGTGTTTAGTTTCACCAAATTAAAAGATGCAATTGCTAAAAAACAATTTGATGGTGCTTACGCAGGAATTCCAGTTGTAAAATATGAGGCAGCACTTTATGGAGAAGTTCAAAAACCAGGTTTAGGTCCTTTACATACAGAATTTGACGGAAAAGGAAATGCTTACACAACTATGTTCGTTTCTTCTGAAGTAGTAAAATGGAATATAAAAGATCTTAAAGTTTTAGACAGAAAAGCAACTTATTATTCTCCTGGCCACTTAATGGTTCCTGGTGGAAATACAGAAAAACCATTTGGGAAATACATGGTGGTTTACAACAAAATTACCAAAGATCGTTACCTGCCAACTGGTCCAGAATTAGCACAAAGTGCTCAATTATTTGATATTAGCGGCGATAAAATGAAATTACTTTTGGATTTCCCAACTATTGGAGAACCTCACTATGCGCAAGGTATTCCAGCAGATAAAGTTAGAAATAACGGACAATTGAAGTATTATGATATTGCGGCCAACAAACATCCTTTTGCTACTAAAGGTGAAAAGGAATCTAAAGTGATTAGAGAAGGCAACAAAGTTCACATTTATATGACTTCTATACGTTCTCACTTTTCACCAGATAATATTGAAGGAATTCGTGTGGGAGATGAAGTTTACTTCCATGTTACCAACCTTGAGCAGGATTGGGATGTTCCTCACGGATTTGCCATTAAAGGAGCAAATAATGCAGAATTGCTAATTATGCCAGGAGAAACATTAACATTAAAATGGGTGCCTGAGAAAAAAGGAATCTTCCCATTCTATTGTACAGATTTCTGTAGTGCACTGCATCAGGAAATGCAAGGGTATGTGCGAGTTTCGCCAGCAGGAAGCAATGTACCAATTACTTATAGTGTAGGTACCAATTTACCAAAAGAATAGTCAGTAACCACAAGGGAACAAAGTATTCTTTGTTCCCTTTTATTTTGAATTATTATGAGAAATAAAAAACTATCCGCTTTTTCTAGAGTCATGCTGTTTTTATCAGGGCTTTTATTAATTGGGGCGATATTTTTTCCTATTTGGAAAATTGAACTTACGGCTCCTCAATATCCCGAAGGGCTGGTGTTAAAACTCCACGCTTCAAAGATTGCAGGTGATGTAGATATAATTAACGGATTGAACCATTACATCGGAATGAAAACTCTGCATACAGAAGATTTTATTGAATTTAAAGTTTTGCCTTTTATCCTAGTAGTTTTAGGTATTGTTTCGATTGTTTGTACATGGAAATCAAATAGAAAAGGGCTCTTTATTTTCTTCTTTTCTTTTGTGATTTTTGGAATATTATCTGCTTGCGATTTCTACAGATGGAATTATGAATATGGACATAATTTAGATCCGAATGCTGCTATTAGAGTTCCTGGAATGGCTTATCAGCCGCCAATGCTTGGATACAAACAATTATTAAATTTTGGTGCCTATTCAATTCCTGATATTGGTGGATGGATGCTGATTGCAGTTGGAGTTTTGCTTTTTGCTGCTATCGCAAAAGAAAAATTTGCCAAACCATCTGGTCGGCTCTTGGGCATATTGTTGGTTCCTGCTTTTCTTTATTCATGTTCCAATGATAAACCTGTTCTGATAAAACTAAATGCAGACAATTGTGATTTCTGTATGATGGGAATTAGCGATGGCAGACATGGAGCTGAAATCATTACTGAAAAAGGAAGGATATACAAGTTTGATGATATTGCCTGCATGGCACATTATTGCAAAGATCATAGTGATACTAAAATCAAGAAATATTATGTACACGACTACACTAAAAATAATGAACTGATTCCAGCTGAAAGTGCCTTTTTTGTTTCAGGAGGAACGATTAAAAGTCCGATGAACGGAAATATTGCTGCCTTTACCAATAAAAGTGAAGCAAAAGCATTTGAAGCGCGAACAAAAGGAGAAGAAAAAGAATGGACCGCAATTTTGAATAAATAAAAGAAAGTCTTAGTCTTTTTAGGTGAAGATATTTTAACACATAAAAACATAGTTTTTTGTTTTTGGAAGAAATGCAAAAGAAACAAATTTCTACACATAGACGAACTATGTGTATTTAAATTAGTGAAACGCCTTTTTTAAGTTCCATAAAAACTATGTTTCTATGTGTTGATAAATTAACTCCAAAGGATTTCTTAATTAAAAATTTAAGTTATGAAACTGCATTTTTGCCTTTCACTTCTATTATTGTTTAATTGTCTTTGGTCACAGAAAATTGAAGTTGGTCAAAACAAAGCTGTAAAAACAATCAAAAAGGCAATAGAACTTGCCAAGTCTGGCGATACTATTATAGTTGATAATGGTATTTATCGAGAAGGCAATATTAGTATAGATAAAAAATTAGTTGTTGAAGGAAAAAACTTGCCAATTCTGGACGGACAGCTAAAATATGAAGTAGTTTCCATAAAAGCAGATAGCGTAATTTTTTCTGGATTTAAAGTGATAAATTCTGGTTATGCTTCCTTGAATGATCCTTGTGGAATTAAAATATATAACAAAACAGGAGTTGTTGTAAAAGATAATTTCTTAGAAAATAATTTTTTCGGAATCTATGCCCAAAAAGGAATAAACTGCATTATAAAAAATAATACCATAAAAGCCTATCAAAAAGAAGAACAACGCATTGGAAATGGAATTCATTGCTGGAAAAGTGAGAACATGCAGATCATAGGAAATAGGATTTCTGGCCATCGCGATGGAATCTATTTTGAGTTTGTTTCTAATTCTGTAATCTGGCGAAATGTTTCTAAAGCCAACATCCGTTATGGGTTACACTTTATGTTTTCTAATGATGATGCTTATATCGGCAATGTTTTTAAAAACAATGGGGCAGGAGTGGCAGTAATGTTTACTAAAAATGTAAAAATGTTCAACAATTATTTTGAAGAGAATTGGGGCGATGCGTCTTATGGTTTACTGCTCAAAGAAATTTCAGACAGTCACATTATTGGTAATAAGTTTATCCGAAATACTTCAGGAATTTATATGGAAGGAACGAGTCGTGTAAAATTGGAGAAGAATATTTTTAAAGATAATGGTTGGGGAATGAAAGTGCAGGCAAGCTGTATGGATAATGTGATTTCGTTTAATAATTTTCTTTCTAATACTTTCGACATCAGTACTAACGGAAGTTTGGTTTTGAATCATTTCAATAATAATTATTGGGATAAATATGAAGGTTATGATTTGAATCGGGACGGAATTGGCGATGTGCCGTTTCATCCACTTAGTCTTTTTGCTGTTATTACTGAGAATAACCCGTCGGCGATGCTTTTGTTCCGAAGTTTTATGATTACGCTTTTGGATAAATCAGAGAAAATCCTTCCGAGCATAACGCCTGATAATTTTGTTGATGAATCTCCCGAAATGAAATCTTTTGTATTATGATTACTTTAAAAAATATAAATAAAAAATTTGGCAGACTTCAGGTTTTGCAAGATGTAAACCTAGAGTTTAAAGCAGGAGAATGCATTGCGCTTATAGGCCCAAATGGTTGCGGAAAAACTACTTTGATAAAATCGGTTTTAGGAATGGTTTTGCCCGATAGCGGAGATATTTTGCTGCATGATGAATCTATTTTAAAGCAGTTTGAATATCGAAACAGAATAGGGTATATGCCGCAAATTGGGCGTTATCCCGATAATATGACTATCGCTCAGATTATAGCCATGATTAAACAAATTAGAAACTCGAAAAATGAGTTGGATGAAGATTTAATCAAAGCTTTTAAACTGGATAAAATGAGTGAAAAACAAATGCGAACTCTCTCTGGCGGAACAACACAGAAGGTAAGTGCAACATTGGCTTTTCTTTTTAATCCCGACGTTTTAATTCTGGATGAACCTACAGCAGGACTAGATCCGCTGGCTGCAGAAATTTTGAAGGAGAAAATCATTAAAGAGAGAAACAAAGGAAAATTAATATTGATTACTTCTCATTTGTTAAGCGAACTAGACGATATGATTACTCAGATTATTTTTATGCAGGACGGAAAAGTTCATTTTCATAAAACCATTAAAGATCTTTTGGAATCAACAGGTGAAACTAAAATTTCAAAATCTATCGCTACCATATTAAAAGAAAAACAGCATGAACAGAATAATTAAAATTGTCTTATTAGACATTCTTAAAAATAAAATTATTGTGAGTTATGCCTTAATTCTGGCATTGCTTTCTTGGGGATCTTTTATGCTTGAAGACAATACGGCAAAAGGTTTACTGACGATTTTGAATGTCATTTTATTTACGGTTCCGTTGGTATCTATTCTTTTTTCGACTATTTATATTTACAATAGTTCAGAATTTATAGAACTTTTGCTAAGCCAGCCCATTAAAAGAAAAAAAATCTGGATTAGTTTGTTTGCTGGTCTTTCCATAGCAATGTTTTTAGCTTTTTTTCTTGGTGCAGGAATTCCGCTTTTGCTAAATGCTCCAGGCATGGCGGGAGTGATGATGCTTTTTGCGGGAAGCTTAATTTCTATAGTTTTTGTATCACTGGCTTTTTTGAGCTGTATTTTAACTCGTGATAAAGCAAAAGGAATAGGTTTGGCCATTTTATTCTGGATGTATTTTGCCATTTTGTTTGATGCATTGGTGTTGTTTCTTTTGTTTCAATTTGCAGAATATCCGATTGAAGAAATGATGGTAACCCTGACCGCTTCGAGCCCGATTGATTTAGCTAGAATTCAAATATTGCTGCATTTAGATCAATCTGCCATGATGGGATATACAGGAGCTATTTTCAAGGACTTTTTCGGAACAGTAATTGGCCTGTTAGTTTCTTTCTTGTTACTCGTTTTATGGATTGCTGTTCCGTTTCTGATTTCAATCAGAAAATTTGACCGCAAAGATCTTTAATGTTTTATTATTCATTCAGAATCAAAAAAATATGAAAACAGATATTAGAAATAAAGATGATATAACCGTGTTGGTAGATGCTTTTTATTTAAAAGTAAAAACAGACTTAATCATAGGATATTTGTTTACAGAAATTGCTATGACAAACTGGGAGAAGCATCTTCCGATTATGTATGATTTTTGGGATAACATTATTTTTCATAGCGGAAATTTTGACGGAAATCCGATGCTGAAACATCGCATGCTAGATCAGAAAAGTACTCTTACACAGGCTCATTTTGAGCATTGGACTAAACTTTGGAAAAAAACGGTAGATGATTTGTTTGAAGGAGAAAAAGCTGATGAGATAAAAATAAGAGCAGAAAATATTTCAAAATGGATGATGAATAAAGTCATTTCAATATAAAAACGGGAACTAAAACAGTTCCCATTTTTAGTTTTTAAAGATATTAGAACTGAATTAATAATTTCTTTTAACCTTCAACAAAAAAAGAAAAAATCTTCCTGTTTTGGTATGATTCAAATCATAAGGCATGAAATTAATAGAACAATTTATGATCGATAATTTCGATTTTTTTGTTCTTGCTCATAAGCGATAATGTACGTATTACGGTTTCTACACGAAGTCCTGTAAAATCTGCAATTTCTTGTCTTGTATATGGAATTTTCATTTTTATTGAAGCGCCTATGTTACTTTGCTTTTTTAAATTATCTAAAAAATACTGAATGCGGTATTCAGGTTTATTATTAACTATGTTTTTAGAAAAGACAATCTTGTTATATATTTTCCACGCAAATAATTTGAGTATTTTAAATTGCATTTCTGGATTTTCTTCAAGAAAAGAAAAAAAGTTGTTTTTGGACAATTTTAGAATGACACAATCCGTTTGAGCAATAGCAGTAGCAGGGTAAGGCTGTCCGATAAAAAGCGGCGGTTCGCCAAAACTGTTTCCTTCATTAAAAATGCCAACCGTCAAATCTTTGCCATCTTCGTTGGTATAACTCATTTTTACAGTTCCTTCTAAAATTTGATAATAAGAAATAGCGGCGTCATTTTCGAAGAAAATAATGGAGTTTTTGGTAACCTTTTTTGCTACGGCTCCCCAAGTGTAAAGTAAGTCAGTATCAATATGCATGGCAAAACAATTAATACGTTGCGAAGAATTGGTAAAGTGTCTGGATTAGTTTTAATTAAAACAAAGAAAGACATTAAGCAAAAAAGAAAACATGATATTTGTTAGCTTTTGAAATGTTTTTAAATCAAAAAAGAAAAAAGCATGAAAAAGAGAACTAAGCTCTTTATCATGCTTTATAGAATTGTAGAATTAAAAAAATTATTTTGCGTCTATCAGAGTAAGTGAAACTCTTCTGTTTTGCGGTTTATTTTCTGCTGGAGTATTTGGAACTAAAGGTTCGCTTTCTCCTTTTGAGAATAAATGCATACGGTTAGACTCTATTCCTTTGTTCTGTAAATAATCTGCAACTGCCTGCGCTCTCTTCATTCCAATTTCAAGATTGCGCTGTTCAGTTCCTATATCACAAGTATATCCAGTAATATTCAAATCTGTATCTTTGTTCGATTTTAGAATTTTTGCAATTTCATCTAATCTTGAAGCAAGTTCTGGCGTTACGCTAGTATTTCCAATTTCTTGGAAAGCGAGAGGCTCTTTTTCAATATAGTTTCTTTCCTCTGTAGTCAGTTCTTTTTTAGTAGGAACTGCTTCTACAACTTTTTGCTGTACAGGAACCTCTTTCTGAACTGGAGCTGTTTCTGTCTGAGTAACCGGTTCTGCTGTTGCCTGTACAGGTTCTGGTTTGTCTTTAGCTAATGAAAAACCTAGTTTCAGTTGGATTCCAGCAGATAGATAACGGCTTTCTTGAACGATTCTGCTATTTCCGATTGTACCATTTGCCTGAATATTGTCAAGTCCGTTCGGATTGTAAGCCACGATATTGGTATTTGGAGTTTCTTTTGCCAAATCAGTTAAACCGTAATCAACGTATAAACCTGTATAAAGCTTTGTTTTTTCTGCTAGTTTGAATGTTAGACCAGTTTCGAAACTTAACATAAAAGCAGGATCTAAGCTTACAGTTGTTTCATCTTGCCAGTTGGTTACTTTTCCAAATCCGTGAGAAGGCAAATCATCAACTAAAAGATTTACATCAGGATAATAACCGCTCAGCTGTAACTCAGAAGCTGAAGCTTTTACAGTTTGTTTTCCTGGGAACATAATTTTTCCTCCGAATCCAAAGTACAGTTCTGTCTGAGAAGCAATTGATGTTCTGTATTGAAGAAGAAGCGGAATCGCGAAACCAATAAAATGTTGATCTTCTTTATAGTTGGTAGGAGTGACTCTATACTCAAATGCAGAAGTTTGGTCATCGACTTCATAAGTTGAGATGGTAGTTCCGTTATTTAATTCAAAACTATTTTGATTGTATGTAACATCAACGCCTGTGGAAATTCCCCAGTGATTGCTGAAGAAATAGGTATATCCAACACCTATTCCTCCACCAAATTTTAGTTTACCTTCTCCGATATTGCTATCGTATAGAATTCCAGACGGACCGCCGTTAATTTTAAAATTAATTTCCTGTGCTTTTATCGTGACGCTAAACAGTACTAGTATAGCTATGGTGGCTTTAATTTTCATTGTTTGTAATTTTAAATTAAATCTCATTTTTATTTAACCAATAAGTTGATTGTTTTTAACTGACCGTCAGCCAGTTTAAGAACAACAATATATAAGGCTGTCTGCGAAGGAGCGATAATTTGATTTTTTGGTTTTACATTTGAAATAGTCTGAACTAATTTCCCTGCAATGTCATAAATAACCACCTCAGATCCATTTAATTGAGATTCGCTAAAATCACATTCTAAAGTAAACTCGGCATTAGGTTTAACTGGGTTTGGATAAATTTTGATTTTCTTGGTGAAAATTGTTCCAGTTGTTTCAATTGGACAAGATTTAATGGAGTTTCCGTTTTTGTCTTTTGCAATTACGTAATAAGTGCCATTTAAAGGCTGTATTTCACTATAATATTGCTTAGTTGCGCCAGAAATAGCTGCTCCGTTTTTATACCATTGCCAAGCCACAAAATTATTTGATCTATTATCAAAGAATAGGACATTTGCCCATTGCTGTATAACAAGACCAGATTGGCTTATTTCTATTGGTTTTACAACGACAGTTGCAGGATTATGATTCTGATCTCCATTTTGTGTTGCAGTAATGGTTGAGCTTCCTGAACCTGTAATGTTTAAAGTTGATCCTGAAATTGTTCCCAATGCTGCATTTGCAATGCTGTAAGAAACTGGTAGACCGCTATCAGTTGTTGCAGTTAAGGTAACATTATTAGAGTCTGAACAGCCAAATTCTAAAGTCTGATTCCAAGTAATTGTTTGATTTGCTTTAGTAATTTCAAATTCTGCACCAGTAAAGGCAATTACGTAATCTGCCCCAGCATTGATTGTTCCCAGCTTAATGTTGTATTTTCCAACATTTTCTCCAGCATCTCTTGTAAGCAGACCAGTAAGTATTGAGTTTGTATCTCCGTTAGCAAAACCTAAAGCAGTGTAATTGAATACTGGATCTGTTGTGCCATATACTTTGGTATGTCCTGTTGCTGCGGTTATAGTAAGAGTATATTTTTGTGTTGTAAAACTTACTTCATTTCCATAATTAATAAAACCGTTACTGTTTATAGCATAAGTTCTAACATAATACGTTCTATTTCCTCTAAGTCCAGATAAAGAGTTTGTAAATGTTCCTAATGCAGCAGTGACATTAATTTTAGTATCAGCTGTAGTAGGGTTAGCATGCTGAGCATATACAAAACCAACTTCCGTTAAACAAGAACCACTGTCAGTATTGATTCCGTCAGAAGATACAGTACCAGATAAAGAGCCACTAGTTGTAGTGATTCCTGATACAGTTGCAGTGCTTAAATTAACAGGATTAGCAGGCTGTGTTATTTCAACAGTCGCTGAAGCTGAACAAGAATTAGCATCTGTAACGGTTACAATGTAAGTTCCAGCCGAAAGACCAGTTGCAATTGCTGCATTTCCGCCAGATGGAGACCAAGAGTAGGAGTAAGCACCTGTACCACCTGTTACGCTAACTGTAGCCGACCCGTTATTTCCGTTATGGCAAGATACTGCTAAAGGAGTTGCAGTTAAGGTTAAGGCATCTGGTTCTGTAATGGTAATCGCTTTTGTTGCAGAACATGAATTTTCATCTGTAACGGTTACAGTATAAACTCCTGCGGTAAGACCAGTTGCTGTTGCTGCATTTCCTCCTGATGGAGACCAAGAGTAGGTGTAGGCTCCAGTTCCCCCCGTTGCCACTACAGATGCAGTACCGTTATTGTCTCCATTACAAGAAACATTGGTATGAGAATCTGTTAGCGAAAGGGCAGAAGGCTCTGTAATTTGAACCGTTTCTGTCACAGAACATCCGTTTGCATCGGTTACAGTAACACTATAAGTATTTGGACTTAATCCTGTAGCTGTTGCAGCAGTTCCTCCAGATGGCGACCAAGAATAGGTATAAGTTCCAGTTCCTCCAGAAGGATTTACAGTAGCTGTTCCGTTATTTGCCTGATTGCATAAAACGTCTGTTTTAGCTACCGTTGCTGTAAGAACAGGAGGTTCAGTAATAGTTACGCTTGCCGTAGTTTGACATAGGTTGGCATCTTTGACAGTAACTGTATATGTTCCTGCTGGTAAACCAGAAGCAGTTGCAGCAGTTCCGCCAGAAGGAGACCAAGAGTATGTATAAGTTCCAGTTCCTCCAGTAACGTTTACGGTTGCAGTTCCGTTAGAACCTCCATTGCAAGTAACATCGGTTTGAGATGTTGTTGCACTAAGAGCATTAGGTTCTGTTATAGTAAAACTTTGTGTTTTGGTGCATGAGTTACCGTCTTTTACGGTGACAGTATAAGTTCCAGCAGAAAGTCCGGTTGCTGTTGCTGCATTTCCGCCAGAAGGAGACCAAGTGTAGGAATATGCACCTGTGCCACCTGTTACTGAAACACTTGCAGAACCATTGTTTCCTCCACTGCAAGTCACATTTGTTTGAGGATTTGGTGTTATTACAATGGACGATGGCTCAGTGATTGTAAAGTTTTTGACAATTGAACATCCATTGCTGGCAGTGATTGTTACAGAATAGTTTCCAGCACTAAGGTTGTTTGCAGTGTCAGAAGATCCTCCAGAAGGAGACCAACTATAAGTAAACGGTCCAGCGGCTCCTGAAGGAATTACTGAAGCAGAACCAGTGTTGGATCCGTTGCATAGCACATTAACTTGACCAGTGGCAGCTACTAGCGTATTAGTTGTATTGATGATAAAGTTTTTAGTGACCGTACATCCATTTCCATCTGTAATGAGGCAGCTGTAATTGCCCGCGACTAAGTTGGTAATATTTTGCGTGGTAGCACCTCCTGGTGTCCATAAATAGCTATAATTACCAACACCGCCGAATGGTGTTACAGAAGCATCTCCACCCACAGAACAAGTTGCATTTGTCTGCGAAGTAGTAGCGCCTAAAACTGAAGGCTGATTGATCGTAAAATTTTTAGTAATAGAACATCCATTAGCATCTGTAATTAGACAGCTATAATTTCCTACGGCTAAGCCAGTAGCAGTAGCAGCTGTACCTCCGGATGGAGACCATAAGTAGGTATAATTTCCAGTCCCACCTGATGCTGTAACTGTAGCAGTTCCTGTTGCTCCGCCATTGCATAAAACGTCGGTATGTGTTTGTGTTGCACTTAAAATAGGTGGTTGATTAATGGTGAAACTTTGTGAAGTCTGGCAATTATTAGCATCTTTTACTGTTACAATATAAGTTCCAGCTGATAGTCCGGTAGCAGTTGCAGCAGTTCCTCCGCTAGGAGCCCATTGGTAAGTATAAGTGCCTGTTCCTCCAGTAACAGTTACGGTAGCTGAACCATTTGATCCTCCATTGCAAGAAACATCGGTTTGACCACCATTGCTTGCCGTAAGTGCAGGCGGTTCAGATATAGTAAAACTTCTAGTTGCTTGGCAGCTATTAGAATCGGTTACCGTTACTGTATAAGTGCCTGCAGTAAGACCCATTGCGGTAGCAGTTGTTTGTACAGGAGTTGTATTCCAAGAATAGGTATAACCTCCAGCACCTCCGGTCGGCACAACTGTTGCCGTGCCATTAGCGCCCCCATTACAGGATGCGTCTGTTTTGCCTCCTCCAATTGATAAGTTTAAAGCTGGTGGCTGGTTAATGGTAAAGCTCCTAGTTGCCTGACAGCTATTGGCATCAGTTACCGTTACAGTATAAGTGCCTGCAGCAAGACCTGTTGCCGTAGCAGTTGTTTGTATAGGAGTTGTATTCCAAGAATAGGTATAATTAGGAGTTCCTCCGGTTGGCACAACCGTTGCAGTACCATTAGCACCTCCATTGCAGGATACGTCTGTTTTGCCTCCTCCAGTTATTAAGCTTAAAGCAGTTGCTGGCTGGTTAATGGTAAAGCTTCTAGTTGCCTGACAGCTATTGGCATCGGTTACCGTTACTGTATAAGTGCCTGCAGCAAGACCTGTTGCAGTAGCAGTTGTTTGTACAGGAGTTGTGTTCCAAGAATAAGTGTAACCTCCAGCACCTCCGGTTGGAGCTACTGTTGCCGTACCATTAGCACCTCCATTGCAGGATACGTCTGTTTTGCCTCCTCCAGTTAGTAGGCTTAAAGCTGTTGCTGGCTGGTCAATGGTAAAGCTTCGGGTTGTCTGGCAGTTATTGGCATCGGTCACCGTTACTGTATAAGTGCCTGCAGCAAGACCTGTTGCCGTAGCAGTTGTTTGTACAGGAGTTGTGTTCCAAGAATAAGTATAACTTCCAGCACCTCCAGTTGGAGCTACTGTTGCCGTGCCATTAGCGCCTCCATTGCAGGATACGTCTGTTTTGCCTCCTCCAGATGCAGCGCTT
>Ga0209370_1000167_pt1 | contig 130917 bp, 116 predicted proteins | sample AgamicAtPrz_FD_187164 | JGI IMG/M metagenome (GOLD analysis project Ga0209370, IMG submission 187164) | Agave microbial communities from Guanajuato, Mexico - At.P.rz (SPAdes) (version 2) | ecosystem: Host-associated > Plants > Phyllosphere > Phylloplane/Leaf | place: Guanajuato, Mexico...
TCAACCCCTTTTTTCAGGGATTTCATCCGGCGACTCAGCGAACCGAATCTCCTGAACACCGCATTCCGTAAGCCGTTGTGCCGTGTCAGTGGAGGCGCATTATAGGGAGTTCTTCCGGGCTGACAAGCATTTCTTTGAAAATAATTGCCGGATGCCTTTTTTTTAATCGAACGGGTTAAAAGCAGACATTTCTGGGCGAAAAAGCGCACAGAAACAGCCTTTCGCCGTGGAAAATTGCCAACCACCCCTTTTTGCCGATGCTATGCTGTCACTTCGGTTTCTTGCCAGCTACTGACACCTATATAGAAGGATTTTCGATGATACGATCCGCGCGCAGTATGGCCGGTCTGCCATGGATAGCCGCCATGGCGTTTTTTATGCAGGCACTGGATGCCACCATTCTTAATACTGCGCTACCCGCTATCGCGACCAGCCTCGACCGCTCTCCTCTGGCCATGCAGTCCGCCGTTATCAGCTACACCCTTACCGTCGCCATGTTGATTCCTGTGAGCGGCTGGCTTGCCGACCGCTTCGGCACGCGCAAAGTCTTTATTATCGCAGTGTCGCTCTTTACCTTTGGCTCGCTGGCCTGTGCCTTATCGCAATCGCTGACGATGCTGGTGATCTCGCGCATCGTTCAGGGCGTAGGCGGCGCGATGATGATGCCGGTGGCGCGCCTGGCGTTGCTGCGCGCCTATCCGCGTAGCGAACTCCTGCCGGTGCTGAACTTCGTCACCATGCCCGGCCTGGTAGGGCCGATACTGGGGCCACTGCTCGGCGGGTTACTGGTTACCTACGCCACCTGGCATTGGATATTCCTGATTAACATCCCCGTCGGCATCCTTGGCATTTTTTATGCGCGCAAATATATGCCGGACTTTACCTTGCCCAAGCGCCGCTTCGACTTTCTCGGCTTCCTGCTGTTTGGTGCCGGATTAGTCTTGCTGTCGATCGGCATCGAGCTGTTCGGCGAGCGTATCGTCTCCGCATGGCTGGCGTCTGGCGTACTGGCGGCAGGCGTAATATTGCTGCTTCTTTATATCCTTCATGCGCGCCGCCACCCAGCGCCGCTAATCAGCCTGCCGTTGTTCAAGACCCGCACTTTTTCGGTCGGCATTATCGGTAATATTGCGTCGCGCCTCGGCACCGGCTGCGTCCCTTTCCTGATGCCGTTAATGCTGCAGGTTGGTTTTGGTTTTTCGGCGGTGGTGGCGGGCTGTATGATGGCGCCGACGGCCATCGGCTCGATTCTGGCCAAATCCACGGTAACTCAGGTGCTGCGCCTGTTCGGCTATCGCCGTACGCTGATCGGCATTACCGTCGTCATCGGCATTCTGATCGCCAGCTTTGCGCTGCAGTCGCCGTCTGAAAGCATTATTCTGCTGCTGCTGCCGCTGTTTATTCTCGGCATGTCGATGTCAACGCAGTTCACCGCGATGAACACCATCACGCTGGCGGATTTGAATGATGATAACGCCAGCGGCGGTAATAGCGTGCTGGCGGTGACGCAGCAGCTGTCGATTAGCTTTGGCGTGGCGGTAAGCGCCGCGGTGCTGCGCTTTTATCAGGCGTTCGAAACCGGCACCGTCGAGCAGTTCCATGCGACCTTCCTGACGATGGGCATCGTCACGGTGATTTCGGCCTTTACCTTTGCGCTGCTGCGGCCGGGCGACGGCCGCCATCTGATCACCAATCGCGATAAAAAGAAGAAAAGCGCTTAAGTCGAGGCGCGCACCACCAGTTCCGGCGTCAGCACCAGCGTTTGCTGGCTGGCGTCGGGATCGTTCAGGCGATGGATTAAGGTATCGATCGCCAGCTGGCCCAGCTCATCTTTCGGCTGATGAATCGTGGTCAGCGGCGGCGTCAGATAGCGCGCCAGCTCGATATCGTCATATCCCATCACCGCCATATCCTGCGGAATACGCAATCCTGCCTCAAACAACGCGTGATAAACGCCGACCGCCATGGCGTCGTTGCTGGTGAAAACCGCCTGTGGCGGCGACGCCAGCGCCAGCAGTTCTTTCATGGCGCTGTAGCCGCCCTGAAATTCGAAGTCGCTGTTAATCACGTAGCCGGCCGGAATTGCCAGCCCGTTTTTCTCCATCGCATGGTAATAGCCCTGCAGACGCATCCGTCCCGGAGTTTTATCCAGCGGGCCGGAAATACAGGCGATGCGGGTATAGCCGCTATCAATCAGATGTTGCGTCGCCAGTTCGCCGCCCAGCAGCGCATTGTCCTGAATAATATCGCCTTGCCCTTCAAACGGCGCCCAGTCCATCATCACAGCAGGAATAGAAGGATAGCGATTAAGGATGGCTGCCGAGGGCAGATGACTTTCGGTACACATGATCAGCAGGCCGTCGACGCGCTTTTGCAGCAGCGTTTCCAGGCTGCGGTTCATGCGCTCCTCGTCGCCCGCCGTATTGCAGAGGATCAGGCTGTAGCCGCGCTCGTAACAGCTGTCTTCGACGCCGCGTACCACTTCGGCGTAAAAAGGGTTGCTGCTAGTCGTCAGCAGCATGCCGATAGTGTGCGTCTGGTTAAGCTTGAGGCTGCGCGCCAGCGCTGAAGGCGCGTAGTTCAGCGTGCTGATCGCCCGATCGACCTTCTCGCGCACCGCTTCGCTAACAAAGCGGTTGTTGTTGATAACGTGCGAGACGGTGGAGGTGGAGACGCCCGCCATGCGGGCGACATCTTTCATGGTAGCCAAGGCTTAACCCTGCTGAAGTAGAAAATCGTCGATTTCCGCGCGCCAGGGCACGGAGGGCTGCGCGCCCGGACGCGTGACGGCGATTGCCGCCGCCGCATGGGCGAAGCGTACCGCCTCATGCAGGCTTTTGCCTTCCAGCCGCGCCGTAATAAATGCGCCGTTAAAGGTGTCGCCTGCCGCAATGGTATCGACTGCCTTCACCGTAAAGCCGGCAATGCGCTCGCCTTTTTCGCCCTGCTCGCTCAGCCAGACGCCGCGACGTCCCAAAGTGATCAGCACGGTGCCGATGCCTTTAGCGTGCAGCGCCTCAGCGGCGCGCGCGGCGTCCTCGTCGCTGGAGACGGCGATGCCGGTCAGGCTTTCCGCTTCGGTTTCATTCGGCGTAATGATATCCACCAGCGCCAGCAGCTCATCGTCGAGCGACGTCGCCGGCGCGGGGTTGAGGATCACCTGCGTCTGATGAGCGCGCGCGATCTTCGCCGCAGCCAGCACGCTCTCCAGCGGCGACTCCAGCTGCATCAGCAGCGCCGAGGCGTTGACGATGACCTGCTGATGACGCGCCACGCAGTCAGGCGTTAACGCCGCATTAGCACCCGCGCAGATGCCGATGCTGTTTTCCCCTTCGCCGTTGACGAAAATCATCGCCACGCCGGTGGGTTCGCCGCTCACGGTTTCAACCGCGGCGGTCTCGACGCTGTCCCGCGCCAGCTGCGCGCGAATACGCTCGCCGATAGCGTCATCGCCAAGGCAGGCGATAAAGGCGATATCTGCGCCAGCTCGCCCGGCGGCGACCGCCTGGTTTGCCCCTTTGCCGCCAAACGCAACGGTATACTGCTCCCCGATCACCGTTTCGCCGGGACGAGGAAAGTGCGTCAGGTTAAGAATGTGGTCAGCATTAATGCTGCCGAGAACGGCCAGTTTTGCGCTTTTGCTCATAGGGTGTGATCCAGAAAGAGTGCGCCACCGGATTAGGGTGGCGCATTGCCCTGCTTTTCTTTGAGTTATTTGGTGACCAGTTTCAGGTCAACGGGATTGATGGCCTGCACTTTTTCACCTTTCAGCACTTTATCGGCGGTATCGACGCCAATCATGCCGATCTTATCCGGCATCTGAGCGACCGTCGCCGCCAGTTTGCCGCCTTCGACTGCTTTCACGCCGTCGGCGGTGCCGTCAAAGCCGACTACCACGACATCAGATTTCCCGGCGGTTTGCAATGCGCGTAACGCGCCAAGCGCCATTTCATCATTTTGCGCAAATACCGCCTGCACGTCCGGGTGCGCCTGCAGCAGGTTCTGCATCACGTTCAGACCCTTAGTGCGATCGAAGTCCGCTGGCTGGCTCGCCAGCACCTGGAATTTATGCGCGTCCGAGGCCTGTTTAAAGCCTTCGCCGCGCTCACGCGCCGCAGAGGTGCCGGCAATACCCTGCAGTTCAATAATTTTGGCGCTGTCGCCCAGACGTTTAGCGATGTAGTCGCCCGCCATTTTACCGCCGAAACGGTTGTCGGAGGCGACATGGCTCACCACTTTGCCCTGTGCCGCGACGCGGTCCAGCGTGATCACCGGAATATTGGCCTGGTTGGCCATTTTTACTGCGTTGCCGACCGCATCGGAATCGGTTGGGTTGATCAGCAGCAGTTTGGCACCGCGCACGGTCAGATCCTGCACGTTTGCCAGTTCTTTCGCCGGGTTGTTCTGCGAATCCAGCACCACCAGGTTATAGCCCAGTTTGTCAGCCTCTTTCTGCGCGCCCTCTTTCAGCGAGACGAAGAAGGGGTTATTCAGCGTCGATACCACCAGCGCGATGGTATCTTTCGCCACTGCGCTGGCGCTTAATGTGGCGCCGAGGATCACAGCCAGTGCGGTCAACTTTTTCATCATTTCATCCTGTGTAAAGGTCAGAGTTATTTACTGCTTTTGTTATCCACCAGTACCGCCAGCAGGATTACCACCGCTTTTACGATCATCTGGTAGTAGGAAGAGACGCCCATCAGGTTCAGGCCGTTATTCAGGAAGCCCAGGATCAGCGCGCCAATCAGGGTGCCCATAATGCGCCCTTTACCGCCCGCCAGACTGGTGCCACCCAGCACCACCGCCGCGATAGCGTCCAGCTCGTAGCCGGTGCCCGCCGTCGGCTGCGCCGAAGAGAGGCGCGCGACTTCGATGGTGCCCGCCAGCGCGGCCAGCATGCCGCTCAGGGCGTAGACAATCACTTTTACGCGGTTAACGTTGATGCCAGAGAGACGGGTAGCCGCTTCGTTGCCGCCCAGCGCGTAGATGTAACGGCCAAGGCGCGTATGGTGCAGCATGTACCAGGCGAGCAGGAAGACGACGGCCATCAGCCACACCGGCGTCGGAATCCCCAGCGGACGGCCGATGCCGAACCAGCCGAAGAGATCGGCGTTGTCGTTAAAGCCGGTATTAATCGGGCTGCCGTCGGTGTAGACCATGGTGACGCCGCGCAGCAGCAGCATCATCACCAGCGTGGCGATAAAGGCCTGCACTTTGCCGCGCGCCACGATAGTGCCAGTTACGGCGCCGATCGCCGCCCCCAGCGCCAGCGCGCCCGCGACAGCAACCAGCGCGTTGACTTCCATGCCCACCAGCGAGGCGGCCACCGCGCCCGTCAGCGCCAGCAGCGATCCCACCGAGAGATCGATGCCGGAGGTGAGGATCACCAGCGTCATGCCGACCGCCATAATGGCGTTGACCGAGGTCTGCTGCAGAATATTGAACAGGTTCGCTACGGTGAAAAAGTTAGGGCTCTGGCTCGCCACCACCGCGATCAGCACGATGAGCGCAATCAGCGATTTTTGCTCCATCAGCCAGGCTTTGCTGAACCAGCGACGGCTGGACGGTAAGGTTTGGGTGCTCATACAACTAAATCCTCGCTGTGTTGCTTGCCTACGGCTGCCGCCATTAAAGATTCCTGCGTCGCCTGCTCGCGGGTAAATTCGCCGCCGGAACGGCCTTCATGCATCACCAGAATGCGGTCGCTCATGCCAAGCACTTCCGGCATCTCCGATGAGACGAGAATGATGCTTAGCCCTTCGGCCTTGAACTGATTGATAAGCTGGTAAATCTCTTTCTTCGCCCCGACGTCGACGCCGCGCGTCGGTTCGTCCAGGATCAGCACGTTGGGACGCGTCATCAGCCCGCGCGCGATGGCCACTTTCTGCTGATTGCCGCCGGAGAGCAGGCCGATCGCCTGTTCCATTGACGGCGTTTTGATATTGAAAAGGCGGATAAAATCGCCCACCGCCAGCTGCTCGGCGGCATGTTTCAGCGTGCCGCTGCCGTTGCTGAAATAGCGCAGCGCCGTCAGCGACATGTTCTCTTTTACCGACATGCCCAGCACCAGCCCGTCGCGCTTGCGATCCTCGGAGATATAGACGATGCCGCTGGCCAGGCCATCCTGCGGCGCGCACGTCACTACTTCGCGGCCGTCGAGCCAGACGCGGCCTTTGCTGCGCGGCAGGGCGCCGTAAAGCAGCTTCATCAGCTCGGTGCGTCCGGCGCCCATCAGCCCGGAGACGCCAAGGATCTCGCCTTTGCGCAGCGTAAAGCTGACGTCGTGCACGCCCGGTCCGCTAAGGTTTTCGACCTTGAGGCGAACGTCTCCCGGCGCCTGGTCGAGGCGCGGGTATTGATCTTCCAGCTTGCGCCCGACCATCATCTCGATCAGGCTCTCTTCGCTGAGCTCCTTCACCGGACGTTCGGCAATAAACTGGCCGTCGCGGAAAACCGTCACGTCGTCGCAAATCTCGAAGATCTCTTTCATACGGTGGGAGATATAGACAATGCCGCAGCCCTGCGCCTTCAGCTCGTTGATCACGCGAAACAGCGACAGCGTTTCGGTATCGGTCAGCGCGTCGGTCGGCTCATCCATAATGATCACCTGCGACTTAAAGCTCAGGACTTTGGCGATCTCCACCATCTGCTGATCGCCGATCGAAAGATCGCCCACCAGCTTGTGGCTGTTGAAACGCAGGTTAAGACGCTTCAACAGCGCGTCCGCCTCGGCGTACATCCGTTTCCAGTCGATACGGCCGAAACGGTTAACGAATTCGCGCCCCAGAAAAATATTTTCCGCCACGGTCAGCTGCGGGATGAGGTTCAGTTCCTGATGAATAATGCCGATACCCGCTTCCTGCGACGCTTTCGGGCCGCTGAAGGTGGTCTCTTCGCCAAGCCAGCGCAGCGAACCCGCGTCGCGGCTGTAGATGCCGGTCAGCACCTTCATCATGGTGGATTTGCCGGCGCCGTTCTCGCCTACCAGCGCCATCACGCGTCCTGGATAGACCGCCAGCGACGCGCTCTTTAACGCCTTTACGCCGGGAAAGGATTTCTCAATCCCCTGGAGCTGTAATAAGGGTTGCATAACGGCCTCAGAAGGTGACGCCAGCGCTCAGGATGACATTCGCAAACGGAGAGCACTCTCCGCTGCGAATGACCGCCTGACTGCGTTGAGTCTGTTGTTTGAACTGTTCATGACTGGTGTAACGCACTGCAATAGTGTTTCCCTGGTGCTGTTGCAAGGCTTCGAGCACGGCGAGAAGCTCGCTATGGAGCTGCGGATTGTGCTGCTTAATCTCTTCCGCAATCAGGGCGCTTTCCACCTGCATCTCCAGCGTGACGGCTTTTACCACCTGCATAAAATCGGGCGTGCCCGGCGTCAGCGCCAGATCGATGCGCTGCGGCCCTGCCGGGATCGGCAAGCCGGCATCGGCAATGGTCAGCGTATCCGTATGGCCCAGGCGGGCAATCACGTAAGAGAGTTCAGCATTTAACAGGCGACCTTTTTTCATTTTCTGCTCCAGAGCGAAACGTTTCGCTAGCGGCAGTGTATGAAATGGCGGCAGTAACTCAACGGGGGAAATCGAGAAGTGTGATCGTTATCGAAACGTTTCGCTCGCGCGAAGGCGAATTTGGCTTAGGCGATAGCATGGGCCGCTGAAGCGGCCCGGCAGGGAAGACGTTACGGCGCTTTACGCACCTGCTTAACGTCAAGTTCGATGCTGTTGAAATCTTTATCCAGCTCGCCCGTCAGTTCAACGCGATCTTTCGGCGTAATAGTCAAACCGTCCCAGCGCTTGTGGTCGATCTCAACTTTCATGGTGCCGGTGGCGTCGCGAAACAGATAATCCTCGTCGCCGATCTGCTTCTCCAGCTGGCCGCGCACGGTGATCCAGCTGTCGTCTTTCATCTCTTCCGCCTGCTTAACGGTCACCACGCTACTCTGGTCGTTTTGAAAACCTCCCTGTTTCGCCTGAGCGGCAGGCGCATTCGCATCGACAAATCCGCCCTGAGTCGCGGCAAAGACCGGCGCAGTGGTCAGCGCCAGGATAGCTAAAAGTGCGGCATGCTTTTTCATATAGTCACCTCGTTTCCATGAATGTGTGTTTGGTACGCTTCCTATTAAAACAGCGACTTCTTAACAGGATCTTAAGAGGTAAAAATAAGCGAAATGTGGCGATATCGCCTGTACAAGCGTCGTTCTCCTTCGTATAAAGCCTTTGCGGACAAAGGAGGGAAGATGCGCATTTTACTGATTGAGGATGACCGGCTGATTGGCGACGGCATCAAGGCGGGCCTGGGCAAATTAGGTTTCAGCGTCGACTGGTTTGTTTCCGGCGATGAGGGTTTCGCCGCGCTGCATGCGGCGCCCTGGGATGCGGTGATCCTCGATCTTTCGCTGCCGCAGCGCGACGGGCTGGAGATTTTGCGCGACTGGCGACAGCAGGGCGCAGACGTGCCGGTACTGATCCTGACCGCGCGCGATGCCCTCGATCAGCGCGTGGAGGGTTTGCAGCTGGGCGCGGACGATTATCTCTGCAAACCCTTCGCCCTGACGGAAGTCGCCGCGCGGCTACAGGCGCTCATCCGGCGTCGCCACGGCCAGCTGCAGCCGGAGCTGCGTCACGGTAACGTCATTATGCAGCCTGCTAGCCACAGCGTGACGCGCGATGGCGAGCTGGTTCCGCTTAAAAGCCGGGAGCTGGCGCTGCTGGAACTCTTTTTACGCCATCCAGGCCGCGTGCTGACGCGCGCGCAGCTGGAAGAGAAGCTCTACAGCTGGGATGCCGACGTCTCCAGCAACGCGGTAGAAGTGCATATTCATCACCTGCGTAAAAAGCTCGGCGCGACCTTTATCCGTACCGTGCACGGCGTCGGCTATATGCTGGGAGAGCCGCAATGAGCCTGTTTCTCCGGCTTGGCGTCGGTTTCGTGCTGCTGCTCGGCCTCTGCTGGGGCAGCGCCAGCCTGAGCGCCTGGCTACAAACACGCGACACCATCAACGAGCTTTTCGACACCCAGCAGCTGCTGTTCGCCAAACGCCTGATGGCGCTTGACCTCGCCGCACCCGCTGACGCCACCCTGCCCGAAAACAAGGCGCTGCTGCGCCATCATCGCGGCGATCAGGATGACGACGCGCTCGCCTTTGCTATTTTCACCCGAGACGGCAGACCAGTGTTGAACGACGGCGAAAACGGCAGAATGCTACCGTTCGACGCCGAGGCGCAGGGATTTCACGACGGGCGGTTAATCGACGACGACGACGCCTGGCGGTTTGTCTGGCTGACGACGCCGGACGGCCAGCACCGCATCGTGGTGGGCCAGGAGTGGGAATACCGCGACGATATGGCGAAAGCGCTGGTGCAAAGCAGCATTCTGCCTTGGCTTATCGCGCTGCCGCTAATGCTGTTACTGCTGCTCGGCCTGGTGTGGCGCGAGCTGCGCCCGCTCAAGCGCATCACGCAGCTGCTAGCGCTGCGCGCGCCGGACGACGACAGGCCGCTGGACGCCGGGCGCGTGCCGCTGGAGGTCAGACCGCTGACGGAAGCGTTGAACGGACTGTTCAGCCGCATCAGCACCATGGTGCAGCGCGAGCGCCGCTTTACCTCCGACGCCGCCCATGAGTTACGCAGTCCGCTGGCGGCGCTGCGCGTGCAGAGCGAAGTAGTGCAGCTTGCCGCTGACGACGAAGCGATGCGCCAGCACGCTTTGCGCCAGCTGGACGCCGGCATTCAGCGCGCCACGCGGCTGGTGGATCAGCTGCTGACGCTGTCGCGCGCCGAAGCAGAGGATGCACGCGGGGCGTTTCAGCCTGTCGACCTCCATAACCTGCTGCAGGAGGCGCTGGCCGAGCAGCTGCCGCACGCCGATCGCGCCGGCGTCGCGCTGCGTCTGGAAAGCCTTGCCGAGCCGGTTATTCAGGGTCATCCGCTGTTGTTGTCGCTGCTGGCGCGCAACCTGCTGGACAACGCCATCCGCTACACGCCGGAAGGCAGCAACGTCAGGGTAGTGCTGGAGAGCCGCGGATTGCGCGTCGAGGATAATGGCGCAGGCCTGAGCGAGGCGGAGCTGCAGCGTCTGGGCGAGCGCTTCTGGCGGCCGCCGGGACAGGAGAAGAGCGGCAGCGGGCTGGGATTATCGATCGTGCGGAACGTCGCGCAGCTGCACGGTATGCAGCTGCGCTTCAGCCAGTGCGAGGGCGGCGGACTCTGCGTCGCCCTGCGCTGGTAACCATCAGATCTCGACCTGGGTACCGAGTTCGATTACCCGGTTCGGCGGGATCTCAAACTGGTCAGGCGCGCGCAGCGCATTACGCTGCAGCGCCAGGAAGAGCTTGCCGCGCAGGCGCAGATACCAGGGGCGTTTGCCCATAATCAACGACTCGTGCGACATAAAGAACGAGGTCTCCATCATCCGGCAGTTAAGCCCTTCCAGCCCGCAGCGGTGGAAGATCTCCTCTACATTCGGCGTTTCGCGCCAGCCGTAGCTGGCCACCACGCGCCAGAAAGTCGGCGACAGCTGTTCGATGGCGACGCGGCGCACGTTATGCACGTAAGGCGCATCCTCGGTGCGCAGCGTCAAAAAGACCACGCGCTCGTGCAGCACCTTGTTGTGTTTGAGGTTGTGCAGCAGCGCAAAGGGGATCACGTTTAGCGCACGCGACATATAGACGGCGGTGCCCGGCACGCGCACCGGCGGCGATTTCTCCAGCGAGGCGATCATCGCCTCCAGCGAGTTGCCGTGCTCGTGCATCCGGCGCAGCAGGCGAAAGCGTTCGCTCTTCCAGGTCGTCATAATCAGGAACATGATCAGACCCAGACAGATGGGCAGCCAGCCGCCGGAGAAGAGTTTAATCAGGTTGGCAGAGAAGAGCGGCACGTCGATGCAGAGAAACAGCGTCAGGATCAGGCCGACCGCCAGCCGGTTCCAGTGCCAGTTTTTCACTGCGACGGTACAGGAGAGAATCGAGGTCAGCACCATAGTGCCGGTGACCGCGATGCCGTAAGCCGCCGCCAGGTTGCTGGAGTGTTCAAAGCTGATAATCACGATCAGCACGGCGAAATAGAGCACCCAGTTGATCATCGGCACGTAGATCTGACCGGACTCCATCTCCGAGGTATGGATAATGCGCATGCCAGGCAGATAGCCCAGACGCACCGCCTGGCGCGTCAGCGAGAAGACGCCGGAGATCACCGCCTGCGAGGCGATCACCGTCGCCAGCGTCGCCAGAATCAGCAGCGGGATCAGCGCCCAGTCCGGCGCCAGCAGGAAGAAGGGATTTTTTATCGCTTTGGGATCGCTGAGCAGCAGCGCGCCCTGACCGAAATAGTTCAGCACCAGCGAGGGCAGCACCACGATAAACCAGGCGATGCGAATCGGCATTTTGCCGAAGTGGCCCATATCCGCATAGAGCGCTTCCACGCCGGTAATCGCCAGCACCACCGCGCCCAGCGCAAAGAACGAGATGGTTTTGTAGTGCACGAAGAAACTGACCGCCCAGGAGGGATTAAGCGCCTGCAGCACTTCCGGATTCTTCATGATGCCGGTAACGCCCAGCACCGCCAGCGTGGCGAACCAGATCAGCATCACCGGGGCGAAGAGTTTGCCCACCATGCCGGTGCCGTGCTTCTGGATCATAAACAGCAGCGTCAGCACCGCGATAGAGAGCGGGACGATAAAGGGATCGAGTGAGGGCGCGGCGATCTCCAGCCCTTCAATCGCCGACATCACGGATATGGCGGGCGTAATCACCACCTCGCCATAAAAGAAGCTGCCGCCGATCAGGCCCATAATGACCAGCACCGCCGTGGCGCGCGCGCCGGTATTGCGGCCCGCCAGCGACATCAGGGTTAAAATGCCGCCCTCGCCGGCGTTGTCCGCGCGCATGACGTAGCTGATATATTTCAGCGACACCACCAGCAGCAGCAGCCAGAAAATCAGCGACAGAAAGCCGAAAACCGCTTCGCGCTCAACGCCGAAACCAAACTGACCGGAGAGGCATTCACGCAAGGTATAGAGCGGACTGGTGCCGATATCGCCATACACTACGCCAATCGCAGCCAGCGTTAACGCACTAAGTGATTGCTTGTTATCCGAGCTCATAGAGTTATCTTTTGTTGGAGCAGAGAGGCGCAACACCCCATCGCTCTTGCTGTCAAAAAGCGCACAGTATGCACCTGTTTTCTAAAAAACCCATCCCACACTTTCATCAATGCTATTAGCGCTGACGATTTTTCTGGCGGCATTATGCGATGATTGGATTTTGTGACACAAAAAAAGCGGACGGCAATCAACGCTTTCACGCATCATAATCAGTAGAGTAGTGCGCCTGACACAATAAGACGGCAGCAGTAACAGAAGGACAATGAAGTGATTATGGCTCAACCCCATCTTTTGGCAGAAAGAATTTCTCGTCTCAGCAATGCCCTCGAGAAGGGTCTGTATGAACGCCACGACGCTATTCGCCTCTGCCTGCTGGCGGCGCTGAGCGGTGAAAGCGTGTTTTTGCTTGGCCCGCCGGGCATCGCCAAGAGCCTGATCGCCCGCCGCCTGAAATACGCTTTTCAGCACGCCCGCGCGTTTGAATACCTGATGACGCGCTTCTCGACGCCGGAAGAGGTGTTCGGCCCGCTGTCGATTCAGGCGTTAAAAGATGAAGGCCGCTACCAGCGCCTGACGAAAGGCTATCTGCCTGACGCGGAGATCGTGTTTCTCGACGAAATCTGGAAGGCGGGACCCGCCATCCTCAATACCCTGCTGACCGCCATTAACGAGCGCCGCTTCCGCAATGGCGACAGCGAAGAAAAAATTCCGATGCGCCTGCTGGTCACCGCCTCGAACGAACTGCCGGAAGCGGACAGCGGGCTGGAAGCGCTCTACGACCGCATGCTAATCCGTCTCTGGCTCGACAACGTGCATGAGAAGCAAAACTTTCGCAGCATGCTGACCCACCAGCAGGATGAAAACGCCAATCCGGTCGCGGAATCGCTGCGCATCAGCGACGAGGAATATCATCAGTGGCAGCAGGGCATTAGCCAGGTCAGCCTGCCGGATAACGTCTTCGAGCTGATCTATCAGCTGCGCCAGCATCTGGAAACCCTCCCCGACGCGCCCTACATCTCCGATCGCCGCTGGAAAAAAGCGATTCACCTGCTGCAGGCGAGCGCCTTCTACAGCGGCCGCAGCGCCATCGCGCCAATCGACCTTATCCTGTTGAAAGATTGCCTGTGGCACGACGTCGCCTCTATGCAGGTGCTGGAGCGCGCCATTGACCAGCTGATGACGCAGCAGGCGTGGCAGCAGCAGACGCTGCTGCTCAGGCTGCAGCAGCTCAAGGCGCGACGCCTGGCGCTACAGCAGCAGCAAAGCGTGGCGCAGGCGATCACGCTGGAAAAACACAGCGGCATGTTCAGCCGCAAGCCGCACTACGAGCTGCCAGCCAGCCTGGCGGAGCCGCAGCTGACCCTGATGCTGCAGCAGCCGCTGACGCTGCACGATATGCAGGTTACCCATGTGGTGATCGCCCGCGAGGCGCTGGAGCAGTGGCTGCTGAAGGGCGGCGACGTGCGCGGCAAGCTGAACGGTATCGGTTTCGCCCAGACGCTCGATCTGCTGGTGGACGCGCAGCACTGTCTGGCGCTGCGCGACGTCAGCCTGCAAACGGCGCGCCTGACGCTGCCTGGCGCCGTTGCGCACAGCGAACTGCCGGCTGAAATCAGCGAGGCGCTGGACGAGCTGGATACCCAGCTGCGCGCGCAGCGCCATCAGTTCAGCCAGCATCAGCGCTGCCTGTTTATCAGCGATGACTGGCTGGCGCGCATCGAAACCAGCCTGCAGGACGTGGCCGATCAGCTGAAACAGGCGCGTAAATGATCTCGCTGGAGACGCTCAGCGCGCTGCTCTCCATCGGCGAAGCCGAACTGATTGAAGAGCTGATCCTCGCGCTGCTCGCCTCCCCGCAGCTGGCGATCTTCTTTGAAAAATTCCCCGGCCTGAAGCAGGCGATGCTGCGCGACGTGCCGCGCTGGAAAGCGGAGATCAACGCCGAGCTGAAAGCGACGCCGGTACCGGAAACGCTGGCCGACGAGTTTCAGTTGTTTCAACGCGCGCAGCTGCTCAGCCATCACGACTTCAGCCAGCAGCTGCCCGAGATTCTCGAGGCGCTGACGCAGCTGCCTTCGCCCTTCCAGGAAGAGGCGCAGCGCCTGTTGCAGCATACCGACGCGCATCAGCTAAGCGGCGCGCAGCATACGCTGTTTCTGCAGCGCTGGCGTCTCAGCCTGACGCTGCAGACGCTGACGCTTAACGAACAGCTGCTGGAGCAGCAGCGCGAACGCCTGATGGCCGAGCTGCAGCAGCGCATGGCGCTGAGCGGCCAGCTGGCGCCCTTGCTGAGCGACAACGACGAGGCGGCGGCCGGCCGCTTATGGGATATGAGCAAAGCCCCGCTGCAGCACGGCGACTATCAGCTGATGCTGGAGTATGGCGACTTTCTGGCGCAGCAGCCGGAGCTGCTGGCGCTGGCGCAACAGCTGGGCCGCAGCCGCGAGGCGAAATCGGTGCCATCGCAGGATGCGCCGCTGGAGGCTTTCCATCAGCTGGTGCGCGAGCCGGACGCGGTGCCTGAAGAGGTGAGCGGCATTCACCAGAGCGACGACGTGCTGCGTTTGCTGCCGCCGGAGCTGGCGACCATCAGCATCAGCGAGCTGGAGCTGGAATTTTATCGTCGCCTGGTGGAAAAACGGCTGCTGACTTACAAACTGCAGGGCGACGCCTGGCATGAAAAAGTCACGCTGCGCCCGGTCAGCCACCAGCAGCACGAAGAGCAGCCGCGCGGCCCCTTTATCGTCTGCGTCGATACCTCCGGCTCGATGGGCGGCTTTAACGAGCGCTGCGCCAAAGCGTTCTGCCTGGCGCTGCTGAAGGTGGCGCTGGCCGATCGCCGCCGCTGCTACATTATGCTGTTTGCCCACGACGTTATCGGCTACGAGCTCACCGGCGACGACGGGCTGGAGCAGGCGATCCGTTTTCTCAGCCAGCGCTTTCGCGGCGGCACCGACCTCGCTGCCTGTCTGGCAGCCGTGGCAAAGCGTATGGAGGGCGCGCTGTGGCAGGACGCCGACGCCGTAGTGGTTTCCGATTTTATCGCCCAGCGCCTGCCCGACGAGATCGTCAGCCTGATTAAGCTGCGTCAGCTGCAACAGCAGCAGCGCTTTCACGCCGTGGCAATGTCGGCCCACGGCAAACCCGGCATTCTGCGCATCTTCGATCATATCTGGCGCTTCGATACCGGCATGAAAAGCCGCCTGCTGCGCCGCTGGCGGCGTTAGTCACGGGGCAGAAACCCCGATTTGCTATAGTGAATTACCCGCTGTGTTTATTCAGCTAACGGAGTTCACTGTGACAACCGCACAACAACATCAAAATCTACCGGCGCCGACCCGTACGGTACGCCTTTCCGGCAGCAGCGTTGCAGAGAAACGCGCCGAGCTGCTGGCTTACTACACGCAAACCTGGGAACTGTATGAAAGCCTGTTCGATTGCCTTGCCGACAAGCGCGCCTGGTTTACCAAAGCCATTACGCTGCGCCATCCTTTAATCTTCTATTTTGGCCACACCGCCTCTTTCTATATCAATAAGCTGATGGCGGGCCGCTATATCGATGCGCGCGTCGACGATCGCATCGAGGCGATGATGGCGATCGGCGTGGATGAGATGAGCTGGGACGATCTCGACGACAGCCACTACGCCTGGCCCAGCGTGCAAGAGGTGCGGGACTACCGCGGCAAAGTGAAAAGCCTGGTGACGCGCTTTATCGAAACCATGCCGCTGACGTTGCCGATCGACTGGGAAAGTCCGGCCTGGGTGATCCTGATGGGTATCGAGCATGAGCGTATCCATCTGGAAACCTCCAGCGTGCTGATGCGCCAGCTGCCTGTCGAATGGGTTAAGCCGCAGCCGCAGTGGCCAGCCTGTCAGGAGGCGCGACGCGTACGCGACGCGGTGCCAGCCAACAGCCTGGTCGCCATGCCTGGCGGCGTCGTGACGCAGGGAAAAAGCGACGATACCTACGGCTGGGACAACGAATACGGCAGCCAGACGACAGAACTTCAGCCGTTCAAGGCCAGCAAAATGCTGGTCAGCAATGCCGAATTTTTCGAATTCGTCGCGGCGGGCGGTTACCAGCAGCGCCAGTACTGGGACGACGAAGGCTGGGGCTGGCGCAGCTTTGCCGAGGCGCAGATGCCGACCTTTTGGGTTGGCGATGTGCAACAGCCGGACGCGTTAAAGCTGCGTCTGATGACCGAAGAGGTTGCGATGCCCTGGGACTGGCCGGCGGAAGTCAATCAGCTAGAGGCCGCCGCGTTTTGCCGCTGGAAAGCAGAGCAGACCGGCGCCGCCGTGCAGCTGCCGTGCGAGGCGGAATGGATGCAGCTGCGCGAGCAGGTCGAGGGCGATCAGCCGGAGTGGCAGCAGGCGCCGGGCAACCTTAACCTGGCCTACTGGGCCTCATCCTGCGCCGTCGATCGTTTCGCCCAGGGCGACTTTTTCGACATCGTGGGCAACGTCTGGCAGTGGACCACTACGCCGATCAACGGCTTTGAAGGATTTCGCGTGCATCCGCTCTACGATGACTTCTCTACGCCGACCTTCGACGGCAAGCATTCGATCATCAAGGGCGGCAGCTGGATCTCCACCGGCAACGAGGCGCTGAAGTCGTCGCGCTACGCCTTTCGCCGCCACTTTTTCCAGCATGCGGGATTCCGCTACGTCGTCTCCTCCCATAAAGAATCGATGACGCTCAACCCCTACGAAACCGACGATATGGTGTCGCAGTATCTCGACTTCCAGTACGGCCCGCGCTATTTCGGCGTCGACAACTACGCTGAATCGCTGGTGGCGCTGGCGCTGCCCCACTGCGCGTCACGCGGCAACGCGCTCGATATCGGCTGCGCCACCGGCCGCGCCAGCTTCGAACTGGCACGCCATTTCGAACGGGTGATCGGGATGGACTATTCGGCGCGTTTTATCGACGTAGCGCTGCAGCTCGCTTCGGGCGAGGATTTCCGCTACGTGGTGCCGGAAGAGGGCGATCTGGTGGACTATCGCCAGGTGCGCCTGAAAGATTTCGGTCTCGACGTCGAACAGGCGCGGCGTATCCAGTTCGTGCAGGGCGACGCCTGCAACCTGAAACCGCAGCCTGCTCAGTACGATCTGGTGCTGGCCGCTAACCTGATCGATCGCCTGCGTCAGCCGCAGCGCTTTCTACAGGATATCGCGCCGATGATACGCCCGGGTGGTCTGCTGCTGCTCTCCTCGCCTTATACCTGGCTGGAAGCCTTCACGCCGAAAGAAAACTGGCTGGGCGGCATCCGCGAAAACGGTGAGGCGCTCACTACCCTGCAGGCGCTGCAACGGCTGCTGGCAGCGGAGTTCGAGCCGATCGGCGCGCCGCAGGACCAGCCTTTCGTGATCCGCGAAACCGCGCGCAAGTATCAGCATTCGCTGGCTCAGGTCACGCTGTGGCGTAAGCGTTAATCCTGACGGCAGCGGCAAACGCCGCTGCCGGAGATTGCCTGACGCCGCTTTTTACTGCACATTCTCCTCTGTTCAAAGAAGAAGAGCTGACATGAGGATGATATGGCCGAATCACTGCAACTGGACAACCTGGATCGCGGGATCCTGAATGCGCTGCTGGACAATGCCCGCACCGCTTACGCCGAGCTGGCGAAACAGTTCAACGTCAGTCCGGGCACCATCCATGTTCGCGTGGAGAAAATGAAACAGGCCGGCATTATTCTCGGCACCCGCGTGGAGATCGATCCCCGTCAGCTGGGTTTCGACGTCTGCTGCTTCATCGGCATCATTCTGAAGAGCGCGCGCGACTATCCTGCCGCGCTGAGCAAGCTGGAGGCGCTCGACGAAGTGGTCGAGGCCTGGTACACCACCGGACACTACAGCATCTTTATTAAGGTGATGTGCCGATCTATCGACGCGTTGCAGCAGGTACTGATCAACAAGATCCAGACCATTGACGAAATCCAGTCCACCGAAACCCTGATCTCGCTGCAAAACCCGATCATGCGCACCATCAAACCCTGATCTTTTTTTTCTGTGCACAATTTTATCCCACGCGAACGCCGCCTGCGCCAACGGCTGCGTTCGCATCCTCATTTCTATTAACCCTGTTTTCCACAGGTGGATCACGGCTTGATCACAGCGTACAATGCTCGCCTTTATTCCGGGAGAGCATCATGGCCGACATTACTTTAATCAGTGGCAGCACGCTGGGCAGCGCCGAATATGTGGCCGAACATCTGGAAGAGAAACTGCAGGAAGCGGGTTTTTCCACGCAGCTGCTGCACGGCCCGGCGCTGGACGAGCTGCCGCAGCAGGGGATCTGGCTGGTGGTGAGCTCTACCCACGGCGCAGGCGAACTGCCGGATAATCTGCAGCCTTTATATGAGGCGATTGCGGAAACCCAGCCCAACCTGTCGGCGTTGCGCTTCGGTGCGATCGGCCTCGGCAACCATGAATACGATCTCTTCTGCGGCGCCATTCGTTCGCTGGACGCGCTGTTGATCGCTCGTGGGGCACAGCGCATTGGCGAGCGGCTGGAAATCGACGTGCTGGAACACGAGATCCCTGAAGATCCGGCCGAAGCCTGGCTAAGCGGCTGGATGGCTCATCTCTGAGCGGATCCTTTGCCACAGGGGATCGGGTATTTCGCAGGATCCCCAGTTAAAACGTCTGTTTTTATTCGATCGTGTTCACTTTTTTTGTGGATAACTATACTTGATTGCTGCGTAAAACCGGTAGTTATCCCAAGAACAACCGCTGATGCTTTTGTGAGCTGTGCATAACTTGCTATTTTGATCCCAGCTTATACGGATCAGGATCACCGATCATTCACAGCAAAGGATCCTCGCTATCTGGCTGATAAACTATCGCTTTTGACGCTTATCCACAGGCAGTCGCGATCCTAATAAAGAGATCTAACAGAAAGATCATATACAGAATAAAGATCCTTTCTTTTAAAGCCGCAGATCCCGCCGCTTTCACCCTCGGCGGAATTTCAGTAGAATCCACCGCCCAGGGCGACGATCCCTGCCAGTTCATCAACGAGGTACCACTTCATGTTTTATCCAGATCCTTTTGACGTCATCGTAATCGGTGGTGGTCATGCGGGCACAGAAGCCGCGATGGCCGCTGCTCGAATGGGTCAGCAAACTCTGTTACTCACCCATAACATTGATACGCTTGGACAAATGTCCTGTAACCCGGCGATTGGTGGCATTGGAAAAGGACATCTGGTTAAGGAAGTGGATGCCTTAGGCGGTCTGATGGCCACGGCGATCGACAAGGCGGGCATTCAGTTTAGGATACTAAACAGCAGCAAAGGCCCGGCGGTGCGCGCTACCCGCGCGCAGGCGGATCGCGTGCTGTATCGCCAGGCGGTACGCACCGCGCTGGAGAACCAGCCCAACCTGATGATCTTCCAGCAGGCGGTCGACGATCTTATCGTCGAAAACGATCGCGTCGTGGGCGCCGTCACGCAGATGGGGCTGAAGTTCCGCGCCAAAGCCGTGGTGCTCACCGTCGGAACCTTCCTCGACGGCAAAATTCATATCGGGCTGGACAACTACAGCGGCGGTCGCGCAGGCGATCCGCCGTCGATTCCGCTGGCGAAGCGTCTGCGTGCGCTGCCGCTGCGCGTCAGCCGTCTGAAAACCGGTACGCCGCCGCGCATCGACGCGCGCACTATCGATTTTTCCGTGCTCAGCCCGCAGCATGGCGACAACCCGATGCCGGTCTTCTCGTTCATGGGCGATGCCTCGCAGCATCCGCAGCAGGTTCCCTGCTGGATCACCTATACCAACGAGCAGACCCACGAAGTGATCCGCAATAACCTCGATCGCAGCCCGATGTATGCCGGGATCATCGAGGGGATCGGCCCACGCTACTGTCCGTCGATCGAAGACAAGGTGATGCGCTTCGCCGACCGCAACGCGCATCAGATCTTCCTGGAGCCTGAAGGGCTGACCAGCAACGAAATTTACCCGAACGGCATCTCTACCAGCCTGCCGTTCGACGTGCAGATGCAGATCGTGCGCTCGATGAAGGGTCTGGAGAACGCGAAAATCGTTCGCCCGGGTTACGCGATCGAGTATGACTTTTTCGATCCGCGCGATCTCAAGCCGACGCTGGAGAGCAAATATATTCACGGACTGTTCTTCGCCGGCCAGATCAACGGCACCACCGGCTACGAAGAGGCGGCGGCGCAAGGACTGCTGGCAGGACTCAACGCCGGACGCTGCTCCGCCGACAAAGAGGGCTGGGCGCCGCGTCGCGATCAGGCCTACCTCGGCGTGCTGGTGGACGATCTCTGCACCCTCGGTACCAAAGAGCCGTACCGCATGTTTACCTCGCGCGCAGAGTATCGCCTGATGCTGCGCGAAGATAACGCCGATCTCCGTCTGACCGAAACCGGCCGCGAGCTGGGTCTGGTGGACGACGCCCGCTGGGCGCGCTTCAACCAGAAGCTGGAGGCAATTGAGCAGGAGCGTCAGCGTCTGCGCGATATCTGGGTCCATCCGAAGTCGGAAAACGTCGCGGAAGTAAATACGCTGCTCAATAGCGCGCTGACCAAAGAGGCGAGCGGAGAAGATCTGCTGCGTCGTCCAGAGCTTACCTACGCTCAACTTACCGCGCTGCCGAGCTTCGGCCCGTCGCTGCCTGACGCGCAGGCGGCCGAGCAGGTTGAGATTCAGGTGAAGTACGAAGGCTACATCGCGCGCCAGCAGGAAGAGATCGATCGTCAACTGCGCAATGAAAATACGCTGCTGCCGGCCGAGCTGGATTACCGTCAGGTCAACGGCCTGTCGAACGAAGTCATTGCCAAGCTCAACGATCATAAGCCTTCATCGATCGGCCAGGCGTCGCGCATCTCCGGCATCACGCCGGCGGCGATTTCGATTTTGTTGATTTACCTGAAAAAACAAGGGCTGCTGCGCAAAAGCGCCTGACCTGAAACGGGGCGAGGCCGCTCGCCCCCGCTGACTGGATTTATGCTGTGATCACAAAACTCGCTTCGCTGCTTAAGGCAGCCGGTATTTCCCTCTCCGATCAACAAAAAGAGCAGCTGGTCGCCTACGTCGGCCTGCTGGATAAGTGGAATAAAGCCTACAACCTGACGTCGGTGCGCGATCCACAGCAGATGCTGGTGCGCCATATTCTCGACAGTATCGTGGTGGCGCCTCATCTGAAGGGCGAACGCTTTATCGACGTGGGCACCGGACCTGGCCTGCCGGGCATTCCGCTCGCCATCGTGCTGCCGCAGGCGCACTTTACGCTGCTCGACAGCCTGGGCAAACGCGTGCGTTTTCTGCGCCAGGTTCAGCATGAGCTGGGTTTACCCAACATCACGCCGGTGCAGAGCAGGGTAGAGACGTTTCCCTCCGAGCCGCCGTTCGACGGCGTTATCAGCCGCGCGTTCGCCTCGCTGCAGGATATGGTGAACTGGTGTCATCATCTGCCTTCCGCGCAGGGACAATTTTATGCGCTGAAAGGGGTACGTCTCGACGATGAAATTGCCAGCCTGCCAGCCGGTTTTCGTCTGATTTCTGTCGAGGCGCTACAGGTTCCTGAGCTGGACGGCGAGCGTCACCTGGTGATCATCGGACGCGAATAGCCCTAAACAGCGCAGGGATTAAGGCGTTCAACGTCATTTGCCTTACTCAATGCGCTGGTCATAAAACCGGCAGTTGATTTCTCAGTACGCTGCGATTTTAAACGTGACGGCAGTGAAATAACGTTAACAGACTTGCCGGAAATTATCCGAAAAGCTCTGTTACATTTAACGATTAATTCACATTTATTTATCAGGAAGATCACTTCCACCGCTTCTGCAGGGCGGGCAGATAATCACGCTGGAAAATATATCAGGGTAATAACTCCGCGTGCGTAATATCAATTTAACGTTCTTGCCACACTCTGTGATGTCAATCAGCTGTTTTTATCGAAAATAAGGTTAGCTTGAGGTGGCGAAAATATTATCCTATTGTTTTTAAAGGTGTTAACGGCGAATTAATAGACGCCACTATTGCTCGTCAGCAAATTTGAATAGTGGGGCAGTGTTTAAAATGTGATCTAAAGCACGCTTTAAACGCAAGCCGGAAGCCAAATTAGCGCGGGGCAGGTCCATAATTTCGCCTGGCAATCTTTGGAAAAATAGCCGTTCGGAAAGAAATTTAAATAATTGTTCACCTTTTGGCTACTTACGGATTGAAATCGCAGGTGCGGCCCGTATAATTTGCACGGCTTTTGCTGCTTGACTCGAGTGAGTAAAGGCAGTCTTATACGACACGCGACATACCCCTTATGGGGCAGGGGAGTAACAGCGCCATGTCAGTGTCTCTTTACAGTGTAAAATTCGCCCGAACCGTGCTGGTTATCCAGCTGGTGACTGTTGTCATCATCGGCGCTCTCTTTGCCCTGAAAGATGTCACCTGGGGCGTCTCTGCGCTGGCTGGCGGAGCGGCAGCCTGGCTGCCGAACGTGTTGTTCATGTTTTTAGCCTGGCGCCTGCAAGGGCAATCCCCGGCTTCCGGACGGGTTGCGTGGAGTTTCGCTCTCGGCGAAATCGGCAAGGTCATCGCAACCATCGTGTTGCTCATTGTGGCGTTGGGTGTTTTCAGGGTGGTTTTCTGGCCGCTCGGGATAACCTGGTTATCGGTGCTGGTGGTTCAGATGTTGGCACCGGCGGTAATTAACAACAAAGGGTAAAAGGCATCATGGCTGCAGGAGAAACTCAAACTCCTCAAGAGTACATCGGTCACCATCTGACGCACCTTCAGTTGGACCTGCGTACCTTCGAGTTAGTGAATGCTCACGACGCTCCCGCGACGTTTTGGGTATTAAATATCGATTCTATGTTTTTCTCTCTGGTGCTGGGATTCATCTTCCTGGTGTTGTTCCGCAAAGTGGCGAAAAGCGTCACCAGCGGCGTGCCAGGGAAAATGCAGGCTGCTATCGAACTGGTTATCGGCTTCGTTGACAGCAACGTGCGCGACATGTACCACGGTAAAAGCAAACTTATCGCCCCGCTGGCTCTGACGATTTTCGTCTGGGTCTTCCTGATGAACTTCATGGATCTGCTGCCTATCGACCTGCTGCCGTACATCGGCGAGCACTGGCTGGGCCTGCCGGCGCTGCGCGTCGTGCCGTCCGCAGACGTGAACATCACGCTGTCTATGGCGTTGGGCGTATTTATTTTGATTCTGTTCTACAGCATCAAAATGAAAGGTGTAGGCGGCTTCGCGAAAGAGCTGACGCTGCAGCCTTTTAATCACCCGATCTTCATCCCCATCAACCTGATCCTTGAAGGTGTTAGCCTGCTGTCCAAACCGGTTTCACTCGGTCTGCGACTGTTCGGCAACATGTATGCGGGTGAGCTGATCTTTATCCTTATTGCCGGTCTGTTGCCGTGGTGGTCGCAGTGGGTGCTGAATGTGCCGTGGGCCATTTTCCACATCCTGATCATCTCGTTGCAGGCTTTCATTTTCATGGTCCTCACGATTGTCTATCTGTCGATGGCATCTGAAGAACATTGATTTTTTTCTCAACACTAAGCGTTTAACTGAAACAAACTGGAGACTGTCATGGAAAACCTGAATATGGATCTGCTGTACATGGCTGCCGCTGTGATGATGGGCCTGGCGGCAATCGGTGCTGCGATCGGTATCGGCATCCTCGGAGGTAAATTCCTGGAAGGCGCCGCGCGCCAGCCGGATCTGATTCCTCTGCTGCGTACGCAGTTCTTTGTTGTAATGGGTCTGGTGGATGCAATCCCGATGATCGCTGTTGGTCTGGGTCTCTATGTGATGTTTGCTGTCGCCTAAAGCCTGTCGCTCCTGGTTCATCATGGCACCGGGTGCGATGATGAACGGTTCTGCCGCTTATCGTTAAGATATCGGCAGAAAAGTTAACAACTTAATTAGAGGCATTGTGCTGTGAACATTAACGCAACAATCCTCGGCCAGGCCATCGCGTTTATCCTGTTCGTCGCGTTCTGCATGAAGTACGTATGGCCGCCGATTATGGCTGCCATCGAAAAGCGCCAGAAAGAAATTGCTGAAGGCCTTGCTTCTGCTGAGCGCGCGAAGAAAGATTTGGATCTCGCGCAGGCCAATGTGACCGACCAGCTGAAAAAAGCTAAAGAAGAAGCTCAGGTCATTATCGAGCAGGCGAACAAACGCCGTACTCAGATTCTGGACGAAGCGAAAACTGAAGCCGAGAACGAACGTAACCGCATCGTGGCGCAGGCGCAGGCTGAAATCGACGCCGAGCGTAAACGTGCTCGCGAAGAGCTGCGTAAGCAAGTCGCGTTGCTGGCAATGGCTGGCGCCGAGAAGATCATCGAACGTTCCGTGGATGAAGCTGCTAACAGCGACATCGTTGATAAACTGGTCGCTGAACTGTAAGGAGGGAGGGGCTGATGTCTGAACTGATTACTGTAGCTCGCCCCTACGCCAAAGCAGCTTTTGACTTTGCTGTTGAGCATCAAAGCATCGAGCGCTGGCAAAATATGCTGGCGTTTGCCGCGACCGTAGCACGCAATGAGCAAATGGCCGATCTTCTCTCTGGCGCGCTGGCGCCGGAAGCGTTATCGGCTTCTTTCATTGCCGTCTGCGGCGATCAATTAGATGAACACGGCCAGAACCTGATTAAGGTTATGGCAGAGAACGGACGTTTGACCGCGCTTCCAGCTGTACTCGAGCAGTTCATTCACCTGCGCGACGCCTATGAGGCGACTGCGGAGGTGGAGGTGATTTCTGCCGGTACGCTGAGTGACAGCCAGCTGACTAAAATCAGCGCCGCGATGGAAAAACGTCTGTCACGCAAAGTTAAGCTGAATTGCAAAATTGATAAGTCTGTCATGGCAGGCGTGATCATCCGTGCGGGTGATCTGGTGATTGATGGCAGCGTGCGCGGCCGTCTCGAGCGTCTGGCAGACGCCTTGCAGTCTTAAGGGGACTGGAGCATATGCAACTGAATTCCACCGAAATCAGCGAACTGATCAAGCAGCGCATTGCTCAGTTCAATGTCGTGAGCGAAGCTCACAACGAAGGTACAATCGTTTCTGTAAGCGACGGTATCATCCGCGTACACGGCCTGGCCGATGTGATGCAGGGTGAGATGATCGCCCTGCCGGGCAACCGTTACGCTATCGCCCTGAACCTCGAGCGCGACTCTGTCGGCGCCGTGGTCATGGGCCCGTACGCTGACCTCGCCGAAGGCATGAAGGTTAAGTGTACTGGTCGTATTCTGGAAGTGCCGGTCGGTCGCGGCCTGCTGGGCCGCGTGGTGAACACCCTGGGTGCGCCAATCGACGGCAAAGGCGCGATCGACAACGACGGCTTCTCGCCGGTTGAAGTGATCGCACCGGGCGTTATCGACCGTCAGTCAGTCGACGAGCCGGTTCAGACCGGTTACAAATCTGTCGATGCGATGATTCCAATCGGTCGTGGCCAGCGTGAGCTGATCATCGGCGACCGTCAGACCGGTAAAACCGCGCTGGCGATCGACGCTATCATCAACCAGCGCGACTCCGGCATTAAGTGCGTGTACGTCGCCATCGGTCAGAAAGCTTCTACCATCGCTAACGTGGTGCGCAAGCTGGAAGAACACGGCGCGCTGTCGAACACCATCGTGGTGGTTGCGTCCGCGTCTGAATCCGCTGCACTGCAGTACCTGGCGCCCTACTCCGGCTGCGCCATGGGCGAATACTTCCGCGACCGCGGCGAAGATGCGCTGATCGTATACGATGACCTGTCCAAGCAGGCTGTCGCTTACCGTCAGATTTCTCTGCTGCTGCGCCGTCCGCCGGGCCGTGAAGCGTTCCCGGGCGACGTGTTCTATCTCCACTCTCGTCTGCTGGAGCGTGCGTCACGCGTTAGCGCTGACTACGTTGAGCGTTTCACCAACGGCGAAGTTAAAGGTAAAACCGGTTCACTGACCGCGCTGCCGATCATCGAAACCCAGGCGGGCGACGTTTCCGCGTTCGTTCCGACCAACGTAATCTCGATTACCGATGGTCAGATCTTCCTGGAATCGAACCTGTTCAACTCCGGTATTCGTCCGGCAGTTAACCCAGGTATCTCCGTATCGCGTGTTGGTGGTGCTGCTCAGACCAAGATCATCAAGAAACTGTCCGGCGGCATCCGTACCGCGCTGGCACAGTATCGTGAGCTGGCGGCGTTCTCGCAGTTCGCTTCCGATCTGGATGACGCGACCCGCAAACAGCTGAGCCACGGTCAGAAAGTGACCGAGCTGCTGAAACAGAAACAGTATGCGCCGATGTCCGTCGCGCAACAGGGTCTGGTGCTGTTTGCTGCCGAGCGCGGCTATCTGAACGACGTTGAACTGGCGAAAATCCTTAGCTTCGAAGCTGCACTGCTGGCGTTCGCAGACCGCGACCACGCCGAGCTGATGCAGGAAATCAACCAAACTGGTAACTACAACAACGACATCGAAGCGAAGCTGAAAAGCCTGCTCGACACGTTTAAAGCAACCCAGTCCTGGTAATGTCTGGCGGCTTGTCTGAAAAGACAGGCCGCAAGGCTTTGAGGAGAAGCTAATGGCCGGCGCAAAAGAGATACGTAACAAGATTGGAAGCGTGAAAAACACGCAGAAGATCACCAAAGCGATGGAAATGGTCGCCGCCTCCAAAATGCGTAAAACGCAGGAACGCATGGCGGCCAGCCGTCCGTATGCAGACACCATGCGCAAAGTGATTGGTCACCTTGCGTTAGGGAATCTGGAATACAAGCACCCTTACCTGGAAGAGCGCGACGTTAAGCGCGTCGGCTACCTGGTCGTTTCGACTGACCGCGGGCTTTGTGGTGGTTTGAACATTAACCTGTTCAAAAAATTGCTGGCGGATATGAAAGCCTGGTCCGATAAAGGCGTGCAGAGCGATCTGTCGATCATCGGTTCCAAAGGTCTGGCGTTCTTCGGCTCCGTAGGCGGCAACATCGTGGCGCAGGTCACCGGCATGGGCGATAAACCTGCCCTGTCCGATCTGATCGGCCCGGTAAAAGTGATGCTGCAGGCTTACGACGAAGGTCGCATCGACAAGCTGTATGTCGTCAGCAACAAGTTCAATAACACCATGTCTCAGACTCCGACCATTACCCAACTGCTGCCGTTACCGCCAGCGGAAGGTGAAGAAGAGATGAAGGCGAAGACCTGGGATTACCTGTACGAGCCCGATCCGAAAGCGCTGCTGGATACCCTGCTGCGTCGTTATGTCGAATCGCAGGTTTATCAGGGTGTGGTGGAAAACCTGGCCAGCGAACAGGCCGCGCGTATGGTGGCGATGAAAGCCGCAACCGATAACGGCGGAAATCTGATCAAAGAGCTGCAGTTGGTTTACAACAAAGCTCGTCAGGCCAGCATCACCCAGGAACTCACCGAGATCGTCTCGGGAGCCTCCGCGGTTTAACCAGGTAAGAATTAGGTAGAGGATTCAAGATGGCAGCTGGAAAGATTGTCCAGATTATCGGCGCCGTAGTTGACGTCGAATTCCCTCAGGACGCGGTACCGCAAGTGTACAACGCCCTTGAGGTTCAGAATGGTGATGCTCGTCTGGTGCTGGAAGTTCAGCAGCAGCTGGGCGGCGGCGTGGTTCGTACCATCGCCATGGGTTCTTCTGACGGCCTGAAGCGCGGTCTGGAAGTTGCTGACCTGAAAAAACCGATCCAGGTTCCGGTGGGTAAAGCCACCCTCGGCCGTATCATGAACGTGCTGGGCGAGCCGATCGACATGAAAGGCGACATCAAAGAAGAAGACGGCAGTGCAGTAGAGATCTCCTCTATTCACCGCGCGGCGCCTTCTTATGAAGACCAGTCCAACTCGCAGGAACTGCTGGAAACTGGCATCAAGGTTATCGACCTGATGTGTCCGTTCGCCAAAGGCGGTAAAGTCGGCCTGTTCGGCGGCGCGGGCGTAGGTAAAACCGTAAACATGATGGAGCTGATCCGTAACATCGCGGCTGAGCACTCAGGTTACTCGGTATTTGCCGGCGTGGGCGAGCGTACTCGTGAGGGTAACGACTTCTATCACGAAATGACCGACTCCAACGTAATCGACAAAGTTGCGCTGGTGTATGGCCAGATGAACGAGCCGCCGGGCAACCGTCTGCGCGTGGCACTGACCGGTCTGACCATGGCGGAAAAATTCCGTGATGAAGGCCGCGACGTTCTGCTGTTCATCGACAACATCTATCGTTACACCCTGGCCGGTACGGAAGTTTCCGCACTGCTGGGTCGTATGCCGTCAGCAGTAGGCTACCAGCCGACCCTGGCTGAAGAGATGGGCGTGCTGCAGGAGCGTATTACCTCCACCAAGACCGGTTCAATCACCTCCGTTCAGGCCGTTTACGTTCCTGCGGATGACTTGACTGACCCGTCTCCGGCGACCACCTTCGCCCACCTGGATTCAACTGTTACCCTGAGCCGTCAGATCGCGTCTCTGGGTATCTACCCGGCCGTTGACCCGCTGGATTCCACCAGCCGTCAGCTGGATCCGCTGGTGGTTGGCCAGGAGCACTACGACGTTGCGCGCGGCGTGCAGTCTCTGCTGCAGCGTTACCAGGAACTGAAAGACATCATCGCCATCCTCGGTATGGACGAGCTGTCTGAAGACGACAAACTGCTGGTGGCTCGCGCACGTAAGATTCAGCGCTTCCTGTCTCAGCCGTTCTTCGTAGCGGAAGTCTTCACCGGTGCGCCAGGTAAATACGTTACGCTGAAAGACACTATCCGTGGCTTTAAAGGCATTATGGACGGCGAGTTCGACCATCTGCCGGAGCAGGCTTTCTACATGGTCGGCGCTATCGAAGAAGCCGTGGAAAAAGCGAAGAAACTGTAATAACGGTTTCCCGGGAGGACAGATATGGCTATGACTTATCACCTGGACGTCGTCAGCGCAGAGAAACAGCTGTTCTCTGGCCTGGTGCAGAAAATTCAGGTGTCAGGTAGCGAAGGCGAACTGGGTATTTTCCCAGGCCACGCGCCGCTGCTGACTGCCATCAAGCCTGGAATGATCCGTATCGTGAAGCAGCACGGCGAAGAGGAGTTTATCTACCTCTCTGGCGGCGTGCTGGAAGTGCAGCCGGGCAGCACTACCGTTCTGGCCGATACCGCTATCCGCGGTACCGACCTGGACGAAGCGCGTGCGCTGGAAGCGAAACGCAAAGCAGAAGAGCACATGAACAGCAGCCACGGCGACGTGGACTATGCTCAGGCCTCTGCGGAGCTGGCGAAAGCCATTGCTAAACTGCGCGTGATCGAGCTGACCAAAAAAGCGATGTAATCAGGCTTTATGCGTCACGAAATGCCAGCCCTTCGGGCTGGCATTTTTTTTTCCTGCGCTTCAACCTGCGCGCGCCTAATTTCGACCTGAGAAAAATGTAGTAATCTCAGGGGTAAACCGTTTAACTTTCGCATGTCAAAAACTCTGTCAGGATGGTTATGTCTAACAGCGCAATGAGCGTGGTGATCCTTGCTGCCGGCAAGGGAACCCGTATGTATTCCGATCTGCCCAAAGTTCTGCATACCCTTGCAGGCAAACCCATGGTTCAGCACGTGATCGACGCCGCAACCGGCCTCGGCGCGCGCCATATTCATCTGGTGTATGGTCACGGCGGCGACCGGCTGAAGGCCACGCTGACCGAGCCGTCGCTCAACTGGGTGCTGCAGGCGGAACAGCTCGGCACCGGCCACGCAATGCAGCAGGCCGCCCCCGCATTCGCTGACGACGAAGATATCCTGATGCTTTACGGCGACGTGCCGCTGATCTCTCAGGAGACGCTGCAGCGTCTGCGCGACGCCAAACCTGAAGGTGGCATCGGTCTGCTGACGGTGGTGCTGGACAATCCAGGCGGCTACGGGCGCATCGTGCGCGAAAACAGCGCCATCGTCGGCATTGTCGAGCAGAAAGACGCTACGCCCGAACAGCTGAAGATCACCGAAATCAATACCGGCATCCTGATCGCCAACGGCGGCGATCTGAAGCGCTGGCTGGCCCAGCTCACCAATAACAATGCGCAGGGCGAATACTACATCACCGATATCATTGCGCTGGCGCACCAGGAAGGGCGACAGATCAACGCGGTGCACCCGGCGCGCGTCAGCGAAACCGACGGCGTTAACAACCGTCTGCAGCTGGCGACGCTGGAGCGGGTTTATCAGAGCGAACAGGCGGAAAAACTGCTGCTGGCGGGCGTGATGCTGCGCGATCCGGCGCGCTTCGATCTGCGCGGCGTTTTGCGCCACGGTCGCGACGTCGAGATCGACGTCAATGTCATTATCGAAGGCGAGGTCAGTCTTGGCGACCGCGTGAAAATCGGCGCGGGCTGCATCATTAAAAACAGCGTCATTGGCGACGACTGCGAAATCAGCCCCTATTCGGTGATCGAGGATGCGAATCTCGCCGCCGACTGCACCGTCGGGCCTTTCGCCCGTCTGCGTCCAGGCAGCGAGCTGGCGCAGGCCGCTCACGTCGGGAACTTTGTCGAGATGAAGAAAGCGACGCTGGGCAAAGGCTCGAAGGCGGGACATCTGAGCTATCTCGGCGACGCGGAGATAGGCGCCAACGTCAACATCGGCGCGGGCACTATCACCTGCAACTACGATGGCGCGAACAAATCCAAAACCCTTATCGGCGACAACGTCTTCGTCGGCTCCGATACGCAGCTGGTGGCGCCGGTCAGCGTGGCGGCGGGCGCAACAATCGCGGCGGGCACCACGGTAATGAAAGACGTTACCGAGGCGTCGCTGGTCTACAACCGCAAAGAGCAGAACAGCAAAGCGGACTGGCAGCGTCCGGCGAAGAAAAAGTAATTTTTAGCGGCCAGCCGCGTGCTGGCCGCCGCAGTAACACAATAATAATCCCCACTCTCTACAAGGCTCGGGGAGCCCGGCAAAGCCGGTTATCAGGTCGTATGACAACGAAAGATGGTCGAAAGCCATCAGGTCAGGAATAACATTTATGTGTGGAATTGTAGGTGCAGTAGCGCAGCGCGATATCGCAGAGATTCTGCTGGAAGGGCTGCGTCGCCTGGAGTATCGCGGTTATGATTCGGCCGGTCTGGCCGTGGTTGATCGTCAGGGCCACGTGACGCGACTGCGTCGCGTCGGCAAAGTGCAGATGCTGGCGGAGGCTGCCGAGCAGCAGCCGCTGATCGGCGGCACCGGCATCGCTCATACGCGCTGGGCAACCCACGGCGAACCGTCGGAGGCCAACGCGCATCCGCACGTCTCAGAGCAAATCATCGTGGTGCATAACGGCATTATCGAAAACCATGAGCCGCTGCGTGAAGCGCTGATCGCGCGCGGTTATCGCTTCGCATCCGAAACCGACACCGAAGTGGTGGCGCATCTGGTGCACTGGGAGCAGAAACAGGGCGGCACGCTGCGCGAAGTCGTGCTGCGCGTCATTCCTCAGCTGCGCGGCGCCTATGGCATGGTGATCATGGACAGCCGCGATCCGTCGCTGCTGGTGGCCGCACGTTCGGGCAGCCCGCTGGTGATTGGCCGCGGCGTCGGCGAAAACTTTATCGCCTCCGATCAGCTGGCGCTACTGCCGGTGACGCGCCGCTTCATCTATCTGGAAGAGGGCGACATCGCCGAGATTAGCCGTCGCGACGTCACTATCGTCGATCGTGCGGGCAACGCGGTGCAGCGCGCCGAGATCGAATCGAGCGTGCAGTACGACGCGGGCGATAAGGGCATTTATCGCCACTATATGCAGAAAGAGATTTACGAGCAGCCAATGGCGATTAAAAACACCTTAACCGGTCGTTTTAGCCATGGCGAAGTCGATCTCAGCGAGCTGGGTCCGCACGCCGAAGCCCTGCTGAGCCAGGTCGAGCATATACAAATCATCGCCTGCGGCACCTCCTATAACTCCGGTATGGTGGCGCGTTACTGGTTCGAGTCGCTGGCGAATATTCCCTGCGACGTCGAGATCGCCTCTGAGTTCCGCTACCGCAAATCCGCCGTGCGCAAAAACAGTCTGCTGATTACCCTGTCGCAGTCCGGCGAAACCGCCGATACGCTGGCGGCGCTGCGTCTGACCAAAGAGCTGGGCTACCTCGGTTCGCTGGCGATCTGCAACGTCGCGGGCTCTTCGCTGGTGCGCGAGTCGGATCTGGCGCTGATGACCAAAGCGGGCACTGAAATCGGCGTTGCCTCGACCAAAGCTTTTACCACACAGCTTACCGTGCTGCTGATGCTGGTGGCGAAAGTGGGCCGCCTGCGCGGCATGTCGGCGGAAACCGAGCACGAGATCGTGCACGGCCTGCAGGCGCTGCCGAGCCGCATCGAACAGATGCTGGCGCAGGACAAGCGTATCGAACTGCTGGCGGAAGATTTCTCCGACAAGCATCACGCGCTGTTCCTCGGCCGCGGCGATCAGTATCCGATCGCGATGGAAGGGGCGCTCAAGCTGAAAGAAATCTCCTATATCCATGCCGAAGCCTACGCCGCTGGCGAGCTGAAGCACGGTCCGCTAGCGCTGATCGACGCCGATATGCCGGTGATCGTGGTGGCGCCGAACAACGAGCTGCTGGAAAAGCTGAAGTCCAATATTGAAGAGGTGCGCGCGCGCGGCGGTCTGCTGTACGTGTTTGCCGATCAGGACGCCGGCTTCAGCGACAGCGACGGCATGAAGATTATTTCTCTGCCGCACGTGGAAGAGGTGATCGCGCCTATTTTCTATACCGTGCCGCTGCAGCTGCTCTCTTATCACGTCGCGCTGATTAAAGGCACCGACGTGGATCAGCCGCGTAACCTGGCGAAGTCAGTGACGGTAGAGTAAACAAGCGGGCCCGGAAACGGGCCCTTTTACTTTTTGTTCGCTGTCATATAACTGTCACATTTCCTACATTTCACTGTCATCAAACTGTCCTATTTTCCCTCCTGCAGCAATCACTGACTCCAACTACAACGGCTCCGAGCCTGAGATTAACTCCCCTGGAGGGAACATGACACTGATGCGTAGCACCGTAGCCCGAATCCTTACCGCCACTCTCGCCGTAAGCGCGGTTTCTGCCTTTGCAGCCACCGATCTGACAGGCGCGGGCGGTACTTTCCCGGCGCCGGTTTATGCCAAGTGGGCAGCAGAATATCAGCAAGCCACCGGTAGCAAAATCAACTACCAGGGCATTGGTTCATCCGGCGGCGTTAAGCAGATTATCGCGAAAACCGTGGATTTTGGCGCGTCAGATGCGCCGATGAAAGATGAAGACCTGCAGAAAAACGGCCTGTTTCAGTTCCCGACCGTCATTGGCGGCGTCGTGCTGGCCGTCAACATCCCGGGCGTGAAATCAGGCGAACTGACGCTCGACGGCAAAACCGTCGGCGATATCTATCTGGGCAAAATCAAAAAGTGGAACGACGCGGCGATCGCTAAGCTGAACCCGGGCGTGAAACTGCCAGATACCAACATCAACGTAGTGCGCCGCGCGGATGGTTCCGGTACCTCATTCGTCTTCACCAGCTACCTGGCGAAGGTCAACGAGGAGTGGAACAGCAAAATCGGCAAAGGCAACACCGTTAACTGGCCGGCCGGTCTGGGCGGCAAAGGCAACGACGGCGTCGCGGCGTTTGTACAGCGTCTGCCGGGTTCAATCGGCTATGTCGAATACGCCTATGCCAAGCAGAACAACCTGACCTACACCAAACTGGTCGATGCCGACGGCAAGCCGGTCGCGCCAAGCGAAACCAGCTTCTCTAACGCGGCGAAAGGCGCAGACTGGAGCAAATCCTTTGCGCAGGACCTGACCTTCCAGAAAGGTAACGATGCGTGGCCGATCACTTCCACCACCTTCATCCTCGTCTATAAAGATCAGGCGAATGCCGAGAAGGGCAGCGAAGTGCTGAAGTTCTTCGACTGGGCGTACAAAAACGGCGACAAAACCGCAACCAGCCTGGACTACGCCACTCTGCCGGATAGCGTAACCCAGCAGATCCGCGACGCCTGGAAAGCCAATATCAAAGACAGCTCTGGCAAAGCGCTCTACCAGTAAGCGAACAACTCCGGCCGGACGCGCGTCCGGCCAGATCGAAAAGGGCGGCCTCACGCCGCCCTGACAACCTCTGAAGAATGAGACTTCTATGGCTGCAACGAAGCCGGCATTCAAAGCCCCCGGTAAGCAAGGTGACATGATTTTCGGCGCGCTGGTTAAACTGGCTGCGCTGATTGTCCTGTTGCTGTTGGGCGGCATTATCGTCTCCCTGATTTTCTCCTCCTGGCCAAGCATCCAGAAATTTGGGTTTTCCTTCCTGTGGAACAAAACCTGGGATGCGCCGAACGAAGAATTTGGCGCGCTGGTGCCGATTTACGGCACCCTCGTGACCTCGCTGATTGCGCTGATTATCGCCGTGCCGGTGAGTTTCGGCATCGCGCTGTTTCTGACGGAGCTGTCGCCTGGCTGGCTGCGCCGTCCGCTCGGCACCGCCATTGAGCTGCTGGCGGCGATCCCCAGCATCGTTTACGGCATGTGGGGCCTGTTTATCTTCGCGCCGCTGTTCGCCGAATATTTCCAGACGCCGGTCGGCGAAATCATGTCGAACATCCCCTTTGTCGGCGCGCTCTTTTCCGGTCCGGCCTTCGGCATCGGCATCCTGGCGGCGGGCGTCATTCTGGCGATTATGATCATTCCTTACATCGCCTCGGTGATGCGCGACGTGTTCGAGCAGACGCCGGTGATGATGAAAGAGTCTGCCTACGGTATCGGCTGCACCACCTGGGAAGTGATCTGGCGCATCGTGCTGCCGTTCACCAAAAACGGCGTGATTGGCGGCGTGATGCTCGGCCTGGGACGGGCGCTGGGCGAAACCATGGCGGTCACCTTTATCATCGGCAACACCTACCAGCTCGACAGCCCTTCGCTGTTTATGCCGGGCAACAGCATTACTTCCGCGCTGGCGAATGAGTTCGCCGAAGCCGAGTCGGGCGTGCATGTCGCCGCGCTGATGGAGCTGGGACTGATCCTGTTCGTGATCACCTTTATCGTGCTGGCCATTTCCAAATTAATGATCCTGCGCCTTGCGAAAAGTGAAGGAGCGCGCTCATGACGACGATTGAACTGCAGGCTCGCGCCGAACTGGACGCGTCACGCCGCAAAATGCAGGCCTGGCGCAGCACCAAGAATAAGATCGCGCTGGCGCTGTCGCTGCTGACCATGGCCTTCGGCCTGTTCTGGCTGGTGTGGATCCTGTTCACCACCGTGACGCGCGGCGTGGACGGACTCAGCTGGTCGCTGTTTACCGAATCGACGCCGCCGCCCAATACCGCCGGCGGCGGTCTGGCCAACGCCCTGGCGGGCAGCGGCCTGCTGATTTTGTGGTCGACGGTGATCGGCACGCCGCTGGGCATCCTTGCGGGCGTCTATCTGGCGGAATATGGCCGCAAGTCGGCGCTGGCGGAAGTGATCCGTTTTATCAACGATATTCTGCTTTCGGCGCCGTCGATCGTGGTGGGCCTGTTCGTTTACACCATCGTAGTGGCGCAGATGCATCACTTCTCCGGCTGGGCGGGCGTCATCGCGCTGGCGCTGCTGCAGATCCCTATCGTTATCCGCACCACTGAAAATATGCTGCGGCTGGTGCCGGACAGCATGCGTGAAGCGGCCTACGCGCTCGGCACGCCGAAGTGGAAGATGATCTCCGCGATTACGCTGAAGGCGTCGGTATCGGGCATTCTGACCGGCGTGCTGCTGGCGATCGCTCGTATCGCGGGCGAAACCGCGCCGCTGCTGTTTACCGCGCTGTCGAACCAGTTCTGGTCCACCGACATGATGCAGCCGCTGGCGAACCTGCCGGTCACCATCTTTAAGTTCGCGATGAGCCCCTTTGCCGAGTGGCAGAGCCTGGCCTGGGCGGGCGTGCTGATTATCACGCTCTGCGTGCTGCTGCTGAATATTCTGGCGCGCGTAATCTTCACCAAGAGCAAACACGGTTAACCTTCGGCGCTGCCTGGCGCGGCGCCGTTTAAGAGAGACGAGCAATGAGTATCGCGACTTCCAACAGCGGTAAAATTCAGGTGCGTAACCTGAACTTCTATTACGGCAAATTTCACGCGCTGAAAAACATCAACCTGGACATCGCGAAGAACCAGGTCACCGCGTTTATCGGTCCGTCAGGCTGCGGCAAATCCACCCTACTGCGCACCTTTAACAAGATGTACTCGCTCTATCCCGATCAGCGCGCCGAAGGCGACATTTTGCTGGATGGCGACAACATTCTGGCCTCCAGCCAGGATATCGCCCTGCTGCGCGCGCGCGTCGGCATGGTGTTCCAGAAACCGACCCCTTTCCCGATGTCGATCTACGACAATATCGCCTTTGGCGTGCGTCTGTTCGAAAAACTGTCGCGTGCCGATATGGATGAACGCGTGCAGTGGGCGCTGAGCAAAGCGGCGCTGTGGAATGAAACCAAAGACAAGCTGCATCAGAGCGGATACAGTCTCTCTGGCGGCCAGCAACAGCGTCTGTGCATCGCGCGCGGCATCGCCATTCGCCCGGAAGTGCTGCTGCTGGACGAGCCCTGCTCGGCGCTGGACCCGATCTCGACCGGCCGTATTGAAGAGCTGATCACCGAGCTGAAGCAGGACTACACCGTGGTGATCGTGACGCATAATATGCAGCAGGCGGCGCGCTGTTCCGACCATACCGCCTTTATGTATCTGGGCGAGCTAATTGAGTTCAGCGATACCGACAGGCTGTTCACTAAACCGGCGCAGAAACAGACCGAAGATTATATTACCGGCCGCTACGGCTGATTTCAGGAGATAAACATGGATAACCTCAATCTGAACAAGCATATCTCCGGTCAGTTCAATGCGGAGCTGGAACATATTCGCACCCAGGTGATGATTATGGGCGGCATGGTGGAGCAGCAGCTCACCGACGCTATCACCGCGATGCACAATCTTGACGGCGAGCTGGCGCAGCGCGTGATCGACGGCGACCAGAAGGTCAACATGATGGAAGTGGAGATCGATGAAGCCTGCGTGCGCATCATCGCCAAACGCCAGCCCACCGCCAGCGACCTGCGTCTGGTCATGGCGATTATCAAAACCATCTCCGAGCTGGAGCGTATCGGCGACGTAGCGGAAAAAATCAGCCGCACCGCGCTGGAGAAATTCGGTCAGCAGCATATGCCGCTGCTGGTGAGTCTGGAGTCGCTGGGCCGCCATACCGTGGAGATGCTGCACGACGTGCTGGATGCCTTCGCGCGTATGGATCTGACCGAAGCGATCCAGATCTACCGCGAAGACAAAAAGGTCGACAAAGAGTACGAAGGCATCGTGCGTCAGCTGATGACCTACATGATGGAAGATCCGCGTACCATCCCGAGCGTGCTGACTGCGCTGTTCTGCGCCCGCGCCATCGAGCGCATCGGCGACCGCTGTCAGAACATCTGCGAAATTATCTTCTACTTCGTAAAAGGTCAGGATTTCCGCCACGTCGGCGGCGATAAGCTGGATGAGCTGCTCTCCGGCGACGACGGCTCCAACAAACCCTCCTGATGATTCTCCGCCGTGCGCTGGCTGGCGCACGGCCCGCCGCTTTTTCTGTCCCACGCAACCGTTTCCTTTATATACTTGGCGCACTTTTTCTCTATCAAGGTGCTGATTCATGTCTCTTTCCCGCAGTAAGCAGAGCGTAACGCCTGCAAAGGCGATGCTGGCCGCGGTCAGCGGTTACGCGATGGATGGATTCGATCTGCTGATCCTGGGATTTATGCTGCCGGCGATTAGCCTGTCGCTGGCGCTGGATCCGTCGCAGGCGGGCTCGCTGGTTACCTGGACGCTGATTGGCGCGGTGGTGGGCGGTATTCTGTTCGGCCATCTCAGCGATCGTTTTGGCCGCATTCGCATCCTCACCGTCACCATTCTGATGTTCTCGATTTTCACCGGACTGTGCGCGGTGGCGCAGGGCTACTGGGATCTGCTGGCATACCGCACACTGGCGGGCATGGGGCTGGGCGGCGAGTTCGGCATCGGCATGGCGCTGATTGCCGAAGCCTGGCCGGCGGAAAAGCGCAACCGCGCCTCGGCGTGGGTCGGCATCGGCTGGCAGCTTGGCGTGCTGCTGGCGGCCTTTATCACGCCGCCGCTGCTGGGCGTCATCGGCTGGCGCGGCATGTTTCTGGTCGGTCTGCTGCCCGCGCTGTTCTCGTTTGTGCTGCGGCGCAGCATGGGCGAGCCGGAGGCCTTTACTCGACAGGCGAAGCTGACGCCGTCGCTGTCGTTCGCCGCGCGCCTGAAAATGCTGGTGCAGGATCGCGCCACCGCGAAAGCGAGCCTCGGCATCTTTATCCTGACGTCGGTGCAGAACTTCGGCTATTACGGGCTGATGATCTGGATGCCGAGCTATCTCTCCGCTAACTTCGGCTTTAGCCTGACCAAATCGGGATTATGGACCGCCGTCACCGTGGTCGGCATGACCTTCGGCATCTGGCTGTTCGGCGTGCTGGCGGACCGCTTTGCGCGCTGGAAAATTTTCCTGCTTTATCAGTTCGGCGCTGTGGCGATGGTGGTGATCTACGCGCAGCTGCGCGATCCCACCGTGATGCTGTTTACCGGCGCCCTGATGGGGATGTTCGTCAACGGCATGATTGGCGGCTATGGCGCGCTGATCTCCGACACTTTCCCGCCGCAGGCGCGCGCCACGGCGCAGAACGTCTTGTTCAACCTCGGGCGCGGCGTCGGCGGTTTCGGCCCGCTGGTGATTGGCCTGCTGGCGGCGAAAATTTCGTTTGCCGCGGCGATTACCCTGCTGGCGCTGATCTACCTGCTGGATATCGTCGCCACGCTCTTTTTGCTGCCGAAAAAGCAGGGTAACGACGATTCGCTGGGCGCGATTGGTTAAATCGCGGGGGATGAGTCGGCGACCAGCTGCCAGCCGCGCGCGCGCCACAGCGCGGGCAGCTCGGCCATATCGGTAAAGCGCGTCACCAGCGGGTGATCGATTTCAGGGTTGTGCGCGTCCGCGCAGTAGTAAAATACCGGGATGCCCGCCGCGATGCCGGCGCGGGCGCCCGCTTCGGAATCGTCCACCAGAATGCAGCGCTCGACAGGCACCTGCATCTGTTCGGCGGCGTAATGCATCAGCGCGGGATCGGGCTTCCAGCGCGAGATGTCGTAGCCGCTGTAGAGGCGATCGCGAAACCAGGGCAGCATGCCGGTCAGCCCCAGCGAGTGCTGCATCTTCTTTACCGTGCCGTTGGAGACCACGCACATCGGCACGGTTAGCTTCTCCACCAGCGCTTTCGCGCCGGGAATTTCCGCTAGCGACGCGTCGAACAGGCGCGCCACCTCGGCGCGGTAGTCGGCCTCAAACGTCGCCTGCGGCAGCGTGGCGTGATGCGTTTCTCCGACGTCGCGAATAATGTCGTAGAGCTGGACGCCTTTGTACTTTTCGAACATCTCCTGTAACGAGCAGCTAATTCCGTAGCGGGCGAAGGTGTTGACGTACGCCTGGGTGCAGAGCAATTCGCTATCTACCAGGGTGCCGTCGCAGTCAAAAAACACGCACTCTACTGCCATCTGTCGCTATCCTTCTGTTTTCGAGAGAGCACACACTTTAACCTAATCGACGCAGATTGCGATCCCGGAAACGGTTGCGAAAAATCATTGTATTGCCGCTGTAAAGCGGTCAGGATACGCGCCGAGTTCTTTTCATCAGGATCGTTGGCATGAGTAAACAAGGCCTTTTGCAGCGCGTTTTTAAGCTGCAGGAACATGGCACTACGGTGCGCACCGAAGTTATCGCCGGTGTCACCACTTTCCTGACGATGGTCTACATCGTCTTTGTTAACCCGCAGATTCTTGGCGTGGCAGGCATGGATACCCAGGCGGTATTCGTCACAACCTGTCTTATCGCTGCATTCGGCAGTATTTTGATGGGCCTGTTCGCCAATCTGCCGGTGGCGCTGGCGCCGGCGATGGGGCTCAACGCCTTTTTCGCCTTCGTGGTGGTCGGCGCGATGGGCTACTCGTGGCAGGTGGGCATGGGCGCCATTTTCTGGGGCGCGCTGGGGCTGCTGATCCTGACGCTGCTGCGCGTGCGCTACTGGATGATCGCCAATATCCCGCTGAGCCTGCGCGTGGGCATCACTGCCGGTATCGGTTTGTTTATCGCCATGATGGGGCTGAAGAACGCCGGCATCATCGTTGCGAATCCCGATACCATCGCCGCGGTCGGCAACCTGACCTCGCACAGCGTACTGCTCGGCGCGCTCGGCTTCTTTATCATCGCCATTCTGGCGTCGCGCAATATCCACGCGGCAGTGCTGATCTCGATGGTGATCACCACGGCTATCGGCTGGGCGCTGGGCGATGTGAAATTTGTCGGCCTTTTCTCCGCGCCGCCTGCGATCGGCAGCGTGGTCGGGCAGGTGGATATCAAAGGCGCGTTCAATATCGGCATGGCGGGCGTTATCTTCTCCTTTATGCTGGTTAACCTGTTCGACTCTTCCGGCACCCTGATCGGCGTCACCGACAAAGCGGGCCTGACCGATGAGACAGGCACGTTTCCGCGCATGAAGCAGGCGCTGTTTGTCGATAGCTTCAGCTCAGTGACTGGCGCGCTGGCAGGTACCTCGTCAGTGACCGCTTACATCGAGAGCTCGTCCGGCGTAGCGATCGGCGGCCGCACCGGCCTGATGGCGGTGGTGACCGGCGTGCTTTTTCTGCTGGTAATGTTCCTGTCGCCGCTGGCGGCGATGGTGCCGGGCTATGCGGCTGCAGGCGCGCTGATATACGTCGGCGTGCTGATGACCGCCAGCCTGTCGCGCGTGCGCTGGGACGATCTCACCGAAGCGGTGCCGGCTTTCGTGACCGCGGCGATGATGCCGTTCAGCTTCTCGATTACCGAAGGTATCGCACTGGGCTTTATCGCCTACTGCGTGATGAAGCTGGGCACCGGCCGCTGGCGCGAGATCAGCCCCTGCGTGGTGGTCGTGGCGCTGCTGTTCGTGTTGAAAATCGCCTTTATCGACGCGCATTAAGAAGACGGCTCGGGCTCTATCGCAAACCGCAGAGTCGTCTGCAAGCGGGTGAGATGAACCGAAGAGCAAAGCGTCACGCGGCATGGATGGCGCGGGCCGAGCTGGCAGGGATGCCGTTTTTTGCGTCTTTGCGATCGGTTCATCTCGCCCGCGTTGGCACCATTGCCCCGTAAAAAAAGCCGCTTAAGCGGCTTTTTTTATACCTCTGAATGGAGGCTGCGCTCCCGCGGCGAGCTGGCCAGACGCAGCGTGCGCGGTCCGATATTGGGCTTGCTCATCTCTACGTCGCGCAGCGCATGCCACTCGCGCGAGGCGTCAATTTCCCACAGGTGCAAACGTTGAGTTGCGGGCGACAGAGCGCATGACCACACCAGCGTCGGCTCGGCGTCGCACACCGCCTGAATATCGGGGTAGCTCGTCGAGCGCAGACGGCCGGCCGCGGGCTGCAGCCGCAGCGAGGCCATATTATCGTTACCTTCGCCGGTCAGCTTGAGAATGCTCTGGCGCAGCGTCCAGATTTGCGTCACCGCTTCCATAAAATCCTGTTGCGCATTGATCCAGGCGCGCTCGCCCGACGTAAGCGACTGCATCAGCTGCTCCTGCGTCTGGCGGCTATGGGCGCGCACGATCTCCATATCCAGCCCGGCGCGTCCGCCCTCTTCGGCCAGCAGCACGCCGACCATATTGCCGGCATAGGCGATGCTGAAATCGGGCAAATCGCCATCGGCAAAGGCGGGGCGGCCGTTGCTGTGGGTAACGAGAGCAGGAAGGGTGCTGATACCGTAAACGCGCAGCATCAGCTGCGCCAGCATCAGGCGAGCAAGCAAAAAACGGCCGCGGTATTTGTCAGGCAGCTGTCGCGCCTGATCGATGACATCCTGCGGCATGCGCATGGCGTCGGCGACAATGCCGCGATCGCCCATCCAACGTACAAAATGACCCGCCATCTGTCGCTCCGTGAAAATGGTCACTTAATCATCAGGGCGCATTGTAAGAATTTTCTGAGCATATTGCATCTGACATGCAACAGAATGACGCATATTCAGAATCGGCTGATAAAAAGCAGCGGGAAAAGAGAGGCCGCTACGCGCTTGCGCAGCGGCGGGTTACCGTCAGGCCAGTTTGCACGCCTGGTCAAAACGCAGACGCGGCAGGCGCGGATGCAGCTTCTCGCGATCGCCATAGCCGAGGTTGATTAACATATTCACCTGCCAGCTGCTGCCAGCGAAGAACGCCTCGTTGACTTTTGAGGGATCGAAACCGGACATCGGACCGGCATCCAGCCCGAGCGAGCGCGCGGCCAGGATCAGATAGCCCGCCTGCAGGCTGCTGTTGCGAAAGGCGGTCTCTTTCACCAGTTCCGGGCTGCCGGTAAACCAGCTGCGCGCATCGGCGTGCGGAAACAGCTGCGGCAGCCGATCGTAAAACGTCATATCGTGGGCGACGATGACCGTCACCGGTGCGGTCATGGTCTTTTCCACATTGCCGGATGAGAGCGACGGCTTCAGCTTCTCTTTGCCTTCCTGCGAGGTGACAAATACAAAGCGGCCTGGCGAGCAGTTGGCCGAGGTCGGACCAAGCGCAGTCAGCGCGTAGAGCTGCTCCAGAATGCCGTCTTCAAGGGGCTTGTCCTGCCAGTAGCTATGAGTGCGGGCTTCGTTAAATAATTGGTCGAGCGCGGTGTTGTCGAGCGGTGTATGCATTCTACTCTCCTTGGTCAGGCGGAAGCAGCCGCCTGAGACATGCCATTGTGAAGGCGTATCCGGGAAAACCGGTGCTTATCGTTTATACCCCAATGGCGATTCGCCGCCAAATAGCAAAGGTGCAAGCAGGCGGCGTTTGGCTGAGGAGAGGGACAAAAGTGCACAAATTGACGCTGTTTCCGATCATTTCCCAATACAGAAGCTGGAAAATATCCGTCCCAGCAAATCATCGGAGGTAAACTCGCCGGTGATCTCGCTTAGGGCCTGCTGCGCCAGCCGCAGCTCTTCCGCCAGCAGTTCGCCTGCCCACGCGCCCAACAGCTGCGCCTTGCCCTGCTGTAAGTGAGTAGCTGCTAACTCCAGCGCCTGAAGATGACGCCGACGCGCCAGGAAGCCGCCTTCCATATTGCCGGAAAAGCCCATCGACTGTTTCAGATGGTCGCGCAGCGCATCCACGCCCGCGCCGGTGCGCGCCGAAAGACGAATAAGTGAGTGATGATTTACTTCTGTCAGACCCAGCGTTTCGCCAGTGACGTCCGCCTTATTGCGCACGACGGTAATCGGCAACGCAGCAGGCAGGCGCGAAACGAAGTCGGGCCAGATCTGCGCCGCTTCCGTGGCGTCGGTGGTGGTGCCGTCTACCATGAAGAGCACGCGATCCGCCTGCTCGATCTCCTGCCAGGCGCGCTCGATGCCGATACGTTCGACTTCGTCGCTGGCCTCGCGCAGCCCGGCGGTATCGATGATATGCAGCGGCATGCCGTCGATATGAATATGTTCGCGCAGCACGTCGCGCGTGGTGCCGGCGATATCGGTAACGATCGCCGCTTCGCGTCCCGCCAACGCATTCAGCAGGCTTGATTTACCCGCATTTGGCCGACCTGCGATCACCACTTTCATGCCTTCGCGCAGCAGGCTGCCCTGACGCGCTTCGGCGCGTACGGCGTCGAGATCGACGATTACCTCATCCAGCTGCGCTTCGATTTTACCGTCGGAAAGAAAATCGATCTCTTCATCGGGGAAGTCGATAGCCGCTTCGACGTAGATGCGCAGGTGGGTCAGCGCCTCCACCAGTTGGTTGATGCGAGTCGAAAAGGCGCCCTGCAGCGAATTGACCGCAGAACGCGCCGCCTGTTCGGAGCTGGCGTCAATCAGATCGGCGATCGCCTCGGCCTGCGCCAGGTCGAGCTTGTCGTTGAGAAAGGCGCGCTCGGAAAACTCGCCCGGCTGGGCGATGCGCACGCCAGGCAGCGCCACGATGCGCTTCAGCAGCAGATCGAGGATCACCGGGCCGCCGTGGCCCTGCAGCTCCAGCACATCTTCGCCGGTAAAGGAGTTCGGGCCGGGAAACCACAGCGCGATGCCCTGATCCAGCACGCTGCCATCAGCGTCTTTAAACGGCAGATAATCAGCGTAGCGCGCCTTCGGTAGCTTGCCGAGCACCTGCTGCGCCACCTCGGCAGCGCGCGCGCCGGAGATACGCAAAATACCGACGCCGCCGCGTCCGGGAGGCGTCGCCTGGGCGACGATAGTATCGCTGTGGCTCATGGAATTTTCTCTCGCTAAAAAATAAGGCGGTCTTATTGACCGCCTCAGGGTAAACCAGATTGTCAGACGAGCGTAAGCGCGTTACGCCTTCTTCTTGTCGCGGCTGTGCAGACCGCGTTTTTCCAGCCCGCGATAAATCAGCTGCTGCTGGAGAATGGTCACCAGGTTGCTGACGATGTAGTACAGCACCAGACCTGACGGGAACCACAGGAAGAACACGGTAAAGATAACCGGCATATAGGTCATGATCTTCTGCTGCATCGGATCGGTCACGGTGGTCGGTGACATCTTCTGAATGAAGAACATGGTGATGCCCATCAGAATCGGCAGGATGTAGTAGGGGTCCTGCGCCGACAGGTCATGGATCCAGAGGATAAACGGCGCGTGGCGCAGCTCCACCGAACCAGACAGCATGTAATAAAGCGCAAGGAAGATCGGCATCTGAATCACCAGCGGCAGACAGCCGCCCAGCGGGTTGACCTTCTCCGCTTTATAGAGCGCCATCATCTCCTGGCTCTGCTTCTGCTTGTCGTCGCCCAGGCGCTCACGCATCGCCTGAATCTTCGGCTGCAGCATGCGCATTTTCGCCATCGAGGTGTACTGCGCCTTCGTCAGCGGGTACATGATACCGCGCACGATAAAGGTGATGACGATGATGGAGAAGCCCCAGTTGCCGATAAAGCTATGGATAAACTTCAGCAGCTTAAACAGCGGCTGAGAGATAAACCACAGCCAGCCGTAGTCGACGGTCAGGTCGAGATGCGGCGCGACGGCAGCCATCTTGTCCTGAATTTCCGGTCCGACCCACAGCGTTGCGCCCAGATCCTGCTGCTGACCCGCAGCCACGGTGACCGGCGCGGATTTGTAGCCGATCGCCGCAATGCCGTTGCCCAGGTTGCTGGTATAGAGCGAATTATTGCCAGCGGTACGCGGCACCCATGCGGTAGCGAAGTACTGCTGCAGCATCGCAACCCAGCCGTTGCTGGTGGTGGCGTTGAGGTTTTCGTTATCCGCGATGGTATCGAATTTGTACTTTTCGTACTTCTCTTCGCTGGTGGAGTAGGCCGCGCCGCGGAAGGTGTGCAACGCAAAGTTGTTGCTGCCGGTATCGCGGTGCTTAGGCAGGTCGATGGTCTGCTTCAGCTGGCCGAACAGCGACACTTCCAGCGGCTGCTGTGTGGTGTTGTTGACGTTATAGTTCACGTCCACCGCGAATTCGCCGCGTTTGAAAACGAAGGTTTTGGTGTAAACCACGCCGTTTTCCGCGGTGTAGGTCATCGGCACGCGCAGTTCGGTCTGGCCGTCGGCCATTTCGAAGTGATCCTGTGCGGCGGTGAACAGCGGACGCGCGCCGTTGTTCGGGTTATCCGGTCCGTTGCGGCCAGTGAGCCCGCTCTGTGCCTGATAAACGAAGGATGGCGTGGTCTCCAGCAGCTGGAACGGCTGGTCGGAACCCAGTTTGTCCGGGTAGGTCAGCAGCTGAGCTTGCTCGACATCGCCACCGCGGGTGTTGATATTCAATGACAGGACATCAGTCTTAACGGTGATCGTTTTGCCCTGGCCGCTGGCCGGTACGCCCTGGCTGGCGGCATCACCTGCTGCGCTGTTGGTGTTTTGCGTGGTCTGGGTCTGCTGCGGCTGCGGAGCGTGGTCCGTCTGCCAGGCTTGCCAGATCATGAAAGACACGAACAGAAAAGCGATGAGAAAAAGATTGCGTTGCGAATCCATCGTTAATGTTCTCTGGTATCAAAGGTTTTTTGGCGGCACAGGATCGTCACCACCCGGGTTCAAAGGGTGGCATTTTAATACGCGTTTGAATGTCAACCAACTGCCTTTTATCAGGCCAAACCTGCGTAACGCCTCAATTCCATAATGAGAGCAGGTTGGCTGAAACCGACAGTGTGGTCCCAGCAAGGGGCTGATGCCGCGCTGATAGACGCGGATCAGGACGATCAGGAGCCGCGCGCCAGGCGACAGTGACGACGCCATAACTTCTCCAACGCTTCCGCCAACATACGGTTGTCGAGATCGGCAATCCCCTTTTTCGCCACAACGACGAAATCCATCGCCGGCAGTTCATGCTGAAGCAGACGAAAGCTTTCGCGGGTCAAACGTTTGATCCGGTTGCGTTCGTGCGCGCGCTTGACGTGCTTTTTAGCGACGGTAAGACCGATGCGGGGATGCCCCAGCGAATTAAGGCGGCCGAGGATGGTGATTTGCGGCGTGCCAGCCCGTTGTGGCTGCTGGAAGACGAAAGTGAAATGAGTGGGAGTTAACAAACGTAACTCCCTGGGAAATGCGAGCTTAACCACGAGGGTTAGCTTTTATTACTTAGAAACGGTCAGACGAGAACGGCCTTTAGCACGACGACGTGCCAGAACCTGACGACCATTTTTGGTTGCCATACGAGCACGGAAGCCGTGAGAACGGTTGCGCTTCAGTACGGACGGTTGAAAAGTGCGTTTCATGGCGATTTCTACCTAAACTTGAAAAATTTCACTGGGTGACGCGTTTTTGGGCCAGTAAAACGACCGACGCCTCAATGTGTCTTTAATAAAGAGGCGGGATTGTAATAATTGTACAGTCCGGAGTCAATTTACTTCGCTGGTCGCGGTACCTGGAAGCCCGGATACAGCCCGCTGAGTCCGGGCATTGGGCATAACGCGACAACGCCGGGGGAAGAATTATACGGTCTCCGCTTTAAAGCGCAAGGATCCCGCGGGATCTTCTTACGATCGGGCCGATGAAAATTACCGCAAAAACGAGAGGCCGCCTGAAAAACCGTCTCTTTTCCGACGATCCCCGCAGCTTTTTTCGCCAGCAGGCGTAAACTGTTTTACCTGTCCACGGCCTGTGGATAAAAAGGATCAAAACTGTGTAGAAAGTGAAGATCTCTGCCTCGCTTTGCGCTATGATCCGCCCTTCCGCTGACGATCCGGTCGCGATCCCAGGGACGGAAACCGCTGATAGCGGTCGCAGGCGCTTTCTACCGTCTGTGTCAAAAATGAACGTTTCTTTATTAGCGCCTACTATTTCTTATCGATTTTGTACAAGTGGAGTCCGCCGTGTCACTTACGCTCTGGCAACAGTGTCTTGCCCGTTTGCAGGATGAGCTTCCTGCCACCGAATTCAGCATGTGGATTCGACCGCTGCAGGCGGAGTTAAACGACAATACGCTGGCCTTGTATGCACCAAATCGGTTTGTGCTCGACTGGGTACGAGATAAATACATCAATAACATCAACGGGCTGCTGAACGAATTCTGCGGCGTAGACGTGCCTTTGCTGCGTTTCGAAGTCGGGACGCGTTCCGTGCAGCAGCAGCCTGCGGCGATGAGTCAGCCGGCGATGGCGAGCGTCAGCGCGCCCGCCCCGGTCGAGAGCCGTCCCGCGCCTGCGCAGATCCTGCGCCCAAGCTGGGACAACGTCCCGGCGCCGGCCGATGTGACCTACCGCTCCAATGTGAATAACCGCCACAACTTCGATAACTTCGTAGAGGGTAAATCCAACCAGCTGGCACGCGCGGCGGCGCGTCAGGTGGCGGACAATCCCGGCGGCGCCTATAACCCGCTCTTCCTTTATGGCGGCACCGGCCTGGGCAAAACCCACCTGCTGCACGCGGTCGGCAACGGCATCATCGCGCGCAAGCCGAATGCCAAAGTGGTCTATATGCACTCCGAGCGCTTTGTGCAGGATATGGTGAAGGCGCTGCAAAACAACGCCATTGAAGAGTTCAAGCGCTACTACCGCTCCGTCGACGCGCTGCTTATCGATGACATTCAGTTCTTCGCCAATAAAGAGCGCTCACAGGAGGAGTTTTTCCACACCTTCAACGCGCTGCTGGAAGGCAATCAGCAGATCATTTTGACCTCAGACCGTTATCCTAAAGAGATCAACGGCGTGGAAGATCGGTTGAAGTCGCGCTTCGGCTGGGGCCTGACGGTCGCCATCGAGCCGCCGGAGCTGGAAACGCGCGTGGCGATTCTGATGAAAAAAGCGGATGAGAACGATATTCGTCTGCCGGGCGAGGTCGCCTTTTTTATCGCCAAACGCCTGCGCTCCAACGTGCGTGAGCTGGAAGGGGCGCTGAACCGCGTGATCGCCAACGCTAACTTTACCGGCCGCGCCATCACTATCGATTTTGTGCGCGAAGCGCTGCGCGATCTGCTGGCGCTGCAGGAAAAGCTGGTCACCATCGACAATATTCAGAAGACGGTGGCCGAGTATTACAAAATTAAGGTCGCGGATCTGCTGTCCAAGCGCCGTTCGCGCTCGGTCGCGCGCCCACGCCAGATGGCGATGGCGATGGCGAAAGAGTTAACGAACCACAGTCTGCCGGAGATCGGCGACGCGTTCGGCGGCCGCGACCATACCACGGTGCTTCACGCCTGCCGTAAAATCGAGCAGCTGCGCGAAGAGAGCCACGACATAAAAGAAGATTTCTCTAATCTCATCCGAACTTTATCCTCCTGACGCTATGAAATTTATTGTTGAACGTGAGCAGTTGCTAAAGCCGCTGCAGCAAGTCAGCGGCCCGTTAGGCGGGCGCCCGACGCTGCCGATCCTGGGAAATCTGCTGATGCAGGTCAACGACGGCACGCTGTTGCTGACCGGCACCGATCTGGAAATGGAGATGGTGGCGCGCGTAGCGCTGACCCAGCCGCACGAGCCGGGCGCCACCACCGTCCCGGCGCGTAAATTCCTCGACATCTGTCGCGGACTGCCCGAGGGCGCGGAGATTAACGTCACGCTGGAAGGCGAACGCATGCTGGTGCGCTCCGGGCGCAGCCGCTTTTCGCTGTCGACCCTGCCGGCCAGCGACTTTCCTAATCTGGACGACTGGCAGAGCGAAGTGGAGTTTACGCTGCTGCAGGCGACGCTGAAGCGTCTGATCGAGGCGACGCAGTTCTCGATGGCGCATCAGGACGTGCGCTACTACCTTAACGGCATGCTGTTTGAGACCGAAGGCGAAGAGCTGCGCACCGTCGCCACCGACGGCCACCGTCTGGCGGTCTGCTCGATGCCGATTGGCCAGGCGCTGCCGAATCATTCGGTGATCGTGCCGCGTAAAGGGGTCATTGAGCTGGTGCGTCTGCTGGACGGCGGCGAAACGCCGCTGCAGCTGCAGATCGGCAGCAGCAATATCCGCGCGCACGTCGGCGACTTTATCTTTACGTCGAAGCTGGTGGACGGTCGCTTCCCCGATTATCGCCGCGTTCTGCCGAAAAACCCGGACAAATCGCTGGAAGCGGGCTGCGATATCCTCAAGCAGGCCTTTGCGCGCGCCGCTATTCTCTCGAATGAGAAATTCCGCGGCGTTCGCCTCTATATCACCGAGAATCAGCTGAAAATCACCGCTAACAACCCTGAACAGGAAGAGGCGGAAGAGATGCTGGACGTGACCTATGGCGGCAGCGAGCTGGAGATCGGCTTTAACGTCAGCTACGTGCTGGACGTGCTGAACGCGCTGAAGTGCGAGAATGTGCGTCTGCTGCTGACCGATTCGGTGTCGAGCGTGCAGATAGAAGATCTCGCCAGCCCGGCAGCCGCCTACGTCGTGATGCCCATGCGCTTGTAGAATATATCGGCCTGGCTTACTTGCTACTTTACGTCCGGGCAGTGCTCGTCCCTGGTCGCATACTTCAGTATGCTCCCAGGACCTGCGCGCTGGCCGGACGCAAATTAGCGGCGACGCCGACGGCCTGGTGATGGTGAGGCTGTCGGCGTCGCCGTTTACGGTCTGGATCGCCTAATAGCGACACTTCTTAAATGCCTTCACGCTGGACTGATTCATGGCTTTAACCCGCCTCCTTATCAAAGACTTTCGTAATATCGAGCAGGCCGATCTGGCGCTGGCGCCGGGATTTAATTTCCTGGTCGGCGCGAACGGCAGCGGCAAAACCAGCGTGCTGGAGGCGATCTACACGCTTGGTCATGGCCGCGCGTTTCGCAGCCTGCAGGCGGGGCGCGTGATCCGCCACGAAGAAGCCGCCTTTGTGCTGCACGGCCGCATTGAGGGCAGCGAGCGGGAGATTTCGGTCGGCCTGACCAAAAACCGCGCGGGCGACAGCAAGGTGCGTATCGACGGCAGCGACGGCCATAAAGTCGCAGAGCTGGCGCAGCTGCTGCCGATGCAGTTAATTACCCCCGAGGGGTTTACTTTGCTCAACGGCGGCCCCAAATACCGTAGAGCCTATGTCGACTGGGGCTGTTTTCACAACACGCCCGGTTTCTTCAACGCCTGGAGCAATTTGCGGCGCCTGCTGAAGCAGCGCAACGCCGCGCTGCGCCAGGTCACGCGCTACAGCCAAATCCGCGCCTGGGATCAGGAGCTGGTGCCGCTGGCGGAACAGATCAGCCAGTGGCGCGCGGAATACAGCGAAGCCATTTCGGCGGAGATCGTCGCCACCTGCGGGCAGTTTTTGCCGGAGTTCGCGCTGAATTTCTCTTTCCAGCGCGGCTGGGATAAAGAGAGCGCCTATGGCGATCTGCTGGAGCGCAATTTCGAGCGCGACCGCGCGCTGACCTACACCGCCAGCGGCCCGCATAAAGCGGATTTCCGCATTCGCGCCGACGGCACGCCGGTCGAAGATCTGCTGTCGCGCGGCCAGTTAAAACTATTGATGTGTGCATTGCGTCTGGCGCAGGGCGAGTTCCTGACGCGCCAGAGCGGACGCCGCTGTCTTTACCTGATTGATGACTTCGCCTCCGAGCTGGACGACAGCCGTCGGCGCCTGCTGGCGCAACGACTGAAAGCCACGCAGGCTCAGGTGTTTGTCAGCGCTATCGCCACCGATCATGTCATCGATATGAGTGACGAAAAGGGCAAGATGTTCCGCGTGGAACAGGGTAAAATAGCGGTTCAACCTGAAGATTAAATGAGCGAGAAACGTTGATGTCGAATTCTTATGACTCCTCAAGTATCAAAGTTCTGAAAGGGCTGGATGCGGTACGCAAACGTCCGGGTATGTATATCGGCGATACGGATGACGGCACCGGTCTGCACCACATGGTATTCGAGGTCGTGGATAACGCAATCGACGAAGCGCTCGCCGGTCACTGTAGTGATATCGTCGTGACCATTCATGCCGATAATTCCGTTTCCGTTCAGGATGATGGCCGTGGCATTCCCACCGGCATTCACGAAGAAGAGGGCGTTTCCGCTGCCGAAGTGATCATGACCGTGCTGCACGCAGGCGGTAAGTTCGACGACAACTCCTATAAAGTGTCGGGCGGTCTGCACGGCGTGGGCGTCTCGGTCGTGAACGCCCTGTCGCAGAAGCTGGAGCTGACCATTCGTCGCGAAGGCAAAGTGCACCAGCAAACTTACGTGCACGGCGTGCCTGAGGCACCGCTGAACGTCACCGGCGAAACCGATCTGACCGGCACCCGCGTGCGTTTCTGGCCGAGCCACGAAACCTTCACCAACGTCGTTGAATTTGAATACGACATTCTGGCGAAGCGCCTGCGCGAACTCTCGTTCCTGAACTCCGGCGTATCAATTCGTCTGGAAGACAAGCGTGACGGCAAAGCCGATCACTTCCACTACGAAGGCGGCATTAAGGCGTTTGTCGAATACCTGAATAAGAACAAAACCCCTATCCATCCGAATGTGTTCTATTTCTCCACCGAGAAAGACGGCATTGGCGTGGAAGTGGCGCTGCAGTGGAATGACGGCTTCCAGGAGAACATCTACTGCTTCACCAATAACATTCCGCAGCGCGACGGCGGTACGCACCTCGCGGGCTTCCGCGCGGCGATGACGCGTACCCTGAACGCCTATATGGACAAAGAGGGCTACAGCAAGAAAGCGAAAGTCAGCGCCACCGGCGACGACGCCCGCGAAGGCCTGGTCGCGGTTGTATCGGTTAAAGTGCCGGATCCGAAGTTCTCTTCGCAGACCAAAGACAAGCTGGTCTCGTCCGAGGTGAAATCGGCGGTGGAACAGCAGATGAACGAACTGCTGAGCGAGTACCTGCTGGAAAACCCGAGCGACGCCAAAATTGTCGTCGGCAAGATCATTGACGCCGCCCGCGCCCGTGAAGCGGCCCGTCGCGCTCGCGAAATGACGCGCCGTAAGGGTGCGCTCGACCTGGCGGGTCTGCCGGGCAAGCTGGCGGATTGCCAGGAGCGCGATCCGGCGCTCTCTGAAATCTACCTGGTGGAGGGTGACTCCGCAGGCGGTTCGGCCAAACAGGGCCGTAACCGTAAGAACCAGGCGATTCTGCCGCTGAAGGGTAAAATCCTTAACGTAGAGAAAGCGCGTTTCGACAAGATGCTCTCTTCGCAGGAAGTGGCGACGCTGATCACCGCGCTGGGCTGCGGCATCGGCCGTGACGAATACAACCCGGACAAGCTGCGCTATCACAGCATCATCATCATGACCGATGCGGACGTCGACGGCTCGCACATCCGTACGCTGCTGTTGACCTTCTTCTATCGTCAGATGCCGGAAATCATCGAGCGCGGCCACGTCTATATCGCGCAGCCGCCGCTCTACAAGGTGAAGAAAGGCAAGCAGGAGCAGTACATCAAAGACGACGAAGCGATGGATCAGTATCAGATCGCCATCGCCCTCGACGGCGCGACGCTGCACACCAACGCCAGCGCGCCGGCGCTGGGCGGCGAGCCGCTGGAAAATCTGGTCGCGGAGTTCAACAGCACGCAGAAGATGATCAAGCGTATGGAACGCCGCTATCCGGTTGCGCTGCTGCGCGCGCTGGTTTATCACCCAACGCTGAGCGATCTGAGCAACGAGGCTGAGGTTCAGGCCTGGCTGGACGCGCTGGTGGCTTTCCTGGCCGAGCGCGAAACGCACGGTAGCAGCTATGTCGCTCAGGTACGCGAAAACCGCGAGCAGAACATCTTCGAACCGGTTCTGCGCGTGCGCACGCACGGCGTCGACACCGATTATACGCTGGACGCCGAGTTCGTTCAGGGACCGGAGTACCGTAAAATCAACGCGCTGGGCGAGAAGCTGCGCGGCCTGATTGAGGAAGACGCCTACATCGAGCGCGGCGAGCGCCGTCAGCCGGTCGACAGCTTTGAGCAGGCCATCGAATGGCTGGTAAAAGAGTCGCGTCGCGGTCTGTCGGTACAGCGTTACAAAGGTCTGGGCGAGATGAACGCCGAGCAGCTGTGGGAAACCACGATGGATCCGGACAGCCGTCGCATGCTGCGCGTCACCATCAAGGACGCCATCGCCGCCGATCAGCTCTTCACCACGCTGATGGGCGATGCGGTTGAGCCGCGCCGCGCCTTTATCGAAGAGAACGCCCTGAAAGCGGCGAATATCGATATTTAAGCCAACAGACGACGACTAAAGCTAAAGCGTGGGTGACTGGAACCGAAGAGCAAAGCGTCCCGCGACAGCGACAAAAACGCCGGGAGCGTTTTTGAACAACGCAGCGCGTTGGCCCGTTTACGGGCGCGCCTCAGGAAGAGGCGCGTATTTGCGCGGGCCGAGCGGTCAGGGATGAGGAACCGCGACTTTGCGATCGGTTCCAGTCACCCACGCCGGCTCCAGCTTGCAAACCCTTCCCATCCGGAAGGGTTTTTTTATGCCTGAAATGCCGCGAAACTGGTCATAGTGAGCTGAATCGCGCTAGCATTTAAGCCAAACCCTGACTCAACGAGGAAGCTATGGCGATTAAACTGGTTGCAATTGATATGGACGGCACGCTGCTTAACCCGCAGCATGAGATCACCGCTGGCGTTAAATCGGCTATCGATCGCGCGCATAAAAAAGGCGTTGCCGTGGTGCTGGCGACCGGTCGTCCATACGTAGGGATCCAGCGCTACCTGATGGAGCTCGGCCTGGTCGACGACGGTCAGTACTGCATCAGCTACAACGGCGCGCTGGTGCAGCAGGCGAAAGATGGCGAGTGCGTGGCGGAAATCACGCTGGGTTTTGACGACTATCTCTACATTGAACAACTGTCGCGCGAGCTGGGCGTCCATTTCCAGGCGTTCGACAAATCCTCGCTCTATACGCCGAACAGAGATCTCAGCGAATACACCATTCATGAGGCGAGCCTGACCGGCATTCCAGTGCGCTATCGCGCCGTGGAAGAGATGGACCGCGCCACGCGTTTTCCCAAGCTGATGATGATCGACAAACCCGATCTGCTGGATAGTGCGATTCAGCGTCTGCCCGCCAAAGCGCAGCAGAACTACACCATTCTCAAGAGCGCGCCTTATTACCTCGAGATCCTCGATCGCCGCGTCAACAAAGGCCAGGGCGTTAAAATGCTGGCGGAGAAGCTGGGTCTGGCACGCGACGAGGTGATGGCGATTGGCGATCAGGAGAACGACCTGGCGATGATCGAGTACGCCGGCACGGGCGTTGCAATGGGCAACGCCATCGACTCCGTTAAGCAGATCGCGCAGTTCATCACCAAAACCAATATGGAAGATGGTGTCGCGCACGCTATCGAAGAGCTGGTGCTTTAACTCCCTTCCGGACGGCATTCCGCCGTCCAGCCTCACACTTTTTACTTTCAAGGCGGGCCAGCTGGCTCGCATTGTCTGTTTTGTGATCTCCATTGTAGTACAAATTTATTTATGAGTACTACAATCAGCCTCACTCTTATCAGCTGAAATCAATTCGCTAGTAAAGGTCGGTCGCGCAGCGTCGCAGCGCTGATGATCGAACGCAGCTGTACAGGCGATGCCCTGTCGCCACAGGCTGCGGCATAACAATTTAACAGTTTAGAATCAAACGGTTAATTGCTGCTACGCTATCCGAACTGAGGATCTTGCGATGAACAACTCTCTTCACTTCAGCACCATTAAGAAAATGAACCTGCGCATCATGCCTTTTATCATGGTGCTTTATCTCATTGCCTATATCGACCGCGCCAATATCTCGGTCGCCGCGCTGCAAATGAACGCCGATCTGGCGATGACCGCCGAAATGTACGGCATTGCCGCCGGTATTTTCTATGTCACCTACATCATCTTCGAAGTGCCGAGCAACGTGCTGTTGACGCGCGTCGGCGCGCGGCGTTGGATCGCGCGCATCATGGTGAGCTGGGGCATTATCGCCGCGGGCATGAGCCTGGTGCAGACGCCGACGCAGCTCTACGTGATGCGCTTTTTGCTCGGCGCGGCGGAGGCGGGCTTTACGCCCGGCATTATTTTCTACCTGAGCTGCTGGTATCCGCGCAGCGACCGCGCGCGCGCCATGTCGCTGTTTTATATCGGCGCGGCGCTGGCGTCGGTGATCGGCCTGCCGCTCTCCGGCAGCCTGCTGAATCTGCACGGCATGCTGGGCGTCGAAGGCTGGCGCTGGCTCTTCCTGCTGGAAGGCATTCCGGCGTTCGCGCTGGGCATCGTCACCTGGTTCTATCTCGACGACGCGCCAGCTAATGCGCGCTGGCTAACGGCGGAACAGCGCAGCTATCTGCAACAGACGCTGGCGCGCGACGAGCAGCACTCGGCGATACGCGATCATAACTGGCGCGTGGCGCTAAAAAGCCGGCGCGTCTGGATGCTCAGCCTGCTGTGGCTGTTGCAGGCTTTCGGCACTATCGGCATTACGCTGTTTCTGCCGATGATCGTTAAAGCGGTTGCGGCGGAGCGCAGCAACCTGACGGTTAGCCTGCTGTCGGCGGTGCCTTTTCTCTTCGCCTGCATTTTTATGTACCTTAACGGCCGCCATTCCGATCGCACCGGCGAACGAGCGCGCCATCTCGGCTTGCCGCTGATGGCAGCGGGCCTGCTGCTGCTGGCGGCGCTGGCGGCGCCGCAACAGTGGATGGCTTATCTGCTGCTGGTGCTGATGGTCGGCCTGAACTGGGCCATCACGCCGGTATTCTGGGCGGTGACCACCGAAACGGTCTCCGGCGTAGCGGGCGCCGCGTCGGTGGCGCTGATTAATGCGGTGGCGAATATCGCCGGGCTGGCTTTTCCGCCGGTCATGGGGCGCATCAAAGACGCGACCAACAGCTATAACGACGGCCTGCTGATCGTGGCAGGCGCGCTCATCCTTGGCGGCGTGCTCGGGCTGTTAGTTGGGCGTAAACGGGCGATCGAGGGCGTTGCCGCGCCGCAGCCGAAATCGAAGCTGCATCTTTAACGCTTTTGGCGTAGCGTGTGGGGCAACATTTTTAGTCAGGTTGCCCTATGCGCGAAAAACAGATCACCTTTAACCCGCGGCATCACCAGCTGACCAACAGCAACGTCTGGACCGCCGACAGCCAGTGGCTGGCCTTCGACGTGCGTCCGTCGGGCGCCTCTTTTACCAGCGACACCATTGAGCGCGTCAATGTGCAGACCGGCGAGGTCGAGGTGCTCTATCGCGCGACCGACGGCGCGCATGTGGGCGTCGTAACCGTCAGTCCGGATTTGCCGCCGCGCTATCTCTGCATTCACGGCCCGGAACAGCCTGACGAGAGCTGGCACTACGATTTTCATCACCGGCGCGGCGTCATCGTGCAAAACGGCCGTGCGCAAAACCTCGACGCCTGCGACATCACCCCGCCCTTTACGCCCGGCGCGCTGCGCGGCGGCTCGCATGTGCATCTCTACAGTCCGGACGGCACGCGCGTCAGCTTCACCTATAACGATCATGTGATGCACGAAAGAGACCCGAAAGAGGATCTGCGCAACGTCGGTATCGCGCTGCCGCTGCGCGCGGTCGCGCCGCTCCAACAGCATCCGCGCGAATACAGCGGCAGCCACTTTTGCGTTTTAGTCAGCCGCACCACCGCAGCGCCGCGTCCGGGCAGCGACGAGATTAACCGCGCGTATGAAGAGGGCTGGATCGGCGCGCGCGGCTACCAGAAGCCGGACGGCAGCTGGCAGCGCTGGGCTATCGCCTTTATCGGCGACACGATCTCCGCCGCTGGCGAAAAGCAGCCGGAAGTTTTTGTTGTCGATCTGCCGGAGGCGCTGGAGGCGTACGCCATGCCGGGCGACGAACCGCTGGAGGGAACGGAGAGCAGCCTGCCTGCGCCGCCTGCCGGCGTGCGACAGCGCCGGCTGACCTTTACGACGCGCGGGCTTGCCCAGCAGCCGCGCCACTGGCTGCGCAGCGCGCCAGACGGCAGCGCCATCGCCTTTTTAATGGCGGACGAGCAGGATGTGGTGCAGCTCTGGACGGTGTCGCCCAACGGCGGCGCGGTGCGTCAGGTCACGCGGCTGGCGCATTCGGTGCAGTCGGCGTTTAGCTGGCATCCGCAGGGCACGGCCGTCGCCTTTATCAGCGACAATCAGGTGATGCGCTGCGATATCGAGAGCGGCATCTGTCAGCCGCTCACCGAACGCAGCGAACAGCCGCCGAGCGGCGACGCAGTCGTCTGGTCGCCGGACGGGCGGCTGATCGCCTTTATGCGAGAGGTCGACGGCTGGCGACAGCTCTTTACTGTGTCGGCGTAGCTAAAGGATAAGGCGCGGCCTGCGCCAGATTCTCCTGCGTGTGGTTCAGCTTTTCGCTCTGAAGAATGCGCTCACGCGGCGAGTCGATTGATTTGTCGTCGTCGCTGCGCGCGTAGTCCCACGGCAGCAGCAGCGTATCCAGTACGGCGGAAAAGGGCAGATCGATCAGCGCCAGCGGCTTAAGCGCCCAGCTGCTGTTATCGTCCACCAGGATATCGGCGCTGGCGCGCGTGCCCGGATAGTAGCCCTGATTCGGGCCGGTATGCGACATAACGCTGGAACATCCTGCAAGCGTAAAGGTGCAGCAGGCCAATGCGCCTGCCAGAGGAAATGCCTTCAATAATTTCATCTTCATCATCCCTTCAACTGTGGCGACCGCCCCGGCTGAGTTAGCTTGTCCGCTTACGTCCTCACTCTACGGCGAGGTGCGCTATGTCAGACGAAAGGTCTCCTGAGTGTATGCCACTTCAGCTGATTGGCGAAAAAAATTGCGTTTCGCCTCTTGAAACCGGTCTGAGCATACCCATTTTTAAGCTACGGACGCGCTCGGACATCGGGGCGCCGCACAACCTGTCCATGGTGGAAGGTTGCCAAAACTTGCTGAATATCAGGAGTCATTCCATGCGTAATTTTGATCTTGCTCCACTTTATCGCTCTGCTATCGGTTTCGATCGCCTGTTTAACCTGCTGGAGTCCAACCAGAACCAGAGCAACGGCGGCTATCCTCCGTATAACGTCGAACTGGTTAGCGAAAACCACTATCGCATCACCATCGCGGTGGCGGGCTTTGCCCAGAACGAACTGGATATTACCGCTCACGATAACGTCCTGATCGTGCGTGGCGCGCATCCTGAAGAGCAGACCGAACGCAAATATCTCTACCAGGGTATTGCCGAACGCAACTTCGAGCGCAAATTCCAGCTGGCCGACCACATTGTGGTACGTGACGCGAGACTGGAAAATGGCCTGTTGAGCATCGATCTGGAACGCATCGTCCCTGAAGAGGCGAAACCGCGCCGGATTGAAATTCTGAACTAATCAGAATCAACGAGAAAAAAACGCCGCCTTCGCGGCGTTTTTTTATGTCTGAGCCGCACGCCGCACCGTTAAGGATGCGTGCGCATCGCCAGGCGCTGGCTCACCAGGCCGCCGAAGACATTTACCAGCAGGCCGAAGATAATCACCGCCGCGCCCAGCATCTGCTGCGACGAGAGGCGCTCCCCCAGCACCAGCGCGGCGCTGAGAATGCCGATCACCGGCACCAGCAGCGACAGCGGCGCGATGCGCCAGGTTTCATAGCGGCTAAGCAGGTTGCCCCAGATGGCGTAACCGACGATGGTGGCGATAAAGGCGAGATAGATCAGCGCCAGCACCGTTTGCAGCGAGATGTGCGTCAGGCTGAAAACAATCGCCTCTTCTCCTTCGAACAGCCAGGAACAGGCGAAGAAGGGCAGCACCGGCACCAGCGCGCTCCACACCACCAGCGACATCACCGGCACCTTGCGATTGCGCAGAATGATCTTGTTGGTGATATTGCCCAGCCCCCACGACAGCGCCGCCGCCAGCGTCAGCATCATGGTCGTCAGCGTAATGCCTGCGGCCGACTGGCCCTCCATGCCCGCCGTCGCCAGCATAAACATCCCCAGCGTGGCGATCAGCACGCCGGCGATATGGTTCCAGCGCAGCTTTTCCGCCAGCAGCAGCGCGCCCAGCAGCAGCGTGAAAAAGGCCTGCGCCTGCAGCACCAGCGAAGCGAGCCCGGCGGGCATGCCAAGCTTGATGGCGAGAAACAGAAAGGCGAACTGGCCAAAGCTGATGGTCATGCCGTAGACCACCAGCCAGCGCAGCGGAATAGCGGGGCGAGAGACAAAAAAGATCGCCGGAAACGCCACCAGGGAAAAGCGCAGTCCCGCCAGCAAGAAGGGCGGCATGCCCTGCAAGCCGAGCTTGATCACCACGAAATTAACGCCCCACGCCACCACGACGCAGAGCGCCAGCAACATATCTTTGACTGACATAACCTTTCCTCTGCCGTCAGGCGCTAACCGCCACGGGCGTGGCGATATCGGCATAACAGGCTTCGCCTACGATACGGCGATAGTCCTCTGCGTTAAGAGCGATCGATTTTTCCAGCACGCCGGCGTTGAACCACAGCGTGCCGACGTCGCGCAGGCGCGCATCGACGCGCAGTGCCAACCGGTCATCAAAACTAAATGGCGGCACCGCGCCCATCACGCACTCGGTCAGCGACTGCGCCATCTCGGGCGCGGCGAAGCTCGACTTTTTGCCGCCGATAGCGCGCGCGGCGCTTTTAAAATTGATTTTGCAGTCGCCCGGCACGATCGCCAGCAGAAAGCGCGATTCGGCGCCGTCCGGCATCGCGACCTCCAGCACCATCGCCTTCGCCGCCTGGTTAAGCGCATTGCCGCGCAGCGCGCTGATGGCGTCGGTCTGGCCGATGGCCTCGTGTTCTACCACGCGATAGTCCGCGTCGTGCCGATCCAGCAGTTCGGTAATCTTTGCAAATGTCGTCATCTCTTCTCCTCGTCTTGCAAGGCTGCGCGCAGGGCGTCAGCTCCACGCAATCGCGTGTTTCATTTTTTTGTCGGTCAGGCCAAAAAAGAAGCCCATCGTGATGCGGGTATCGCCTTCGACCCGATCGATCTCGTGGTAAAAGGCGGGATTAAACAGGTAGATATCGCCGCTGCGCGGCGCGAACTCGCAGGTTTCGCTCTGCATCACCACGCCGCTCTGGTAGCCGAGCTCGCCTGGCGTTTTGAAACGCTCATCGTCGGGCGACCATTTTTTGTTGAAAATGCGCAGCCCGCCGCCCGCGTTGCACTCCTGCAGGCAGACCACGCAGCTCAGCTGATGCAGGATCTGCGTCACCGCCAGGCCGGTTCCGGCCGCGTCGCGGACGATATTGTCGTTGTGCAGCGGATTGGCGACGCCGTCGGCATGAAAACGCACGATGGAACCGGCGTAGTCGCCCAGCCCTGGTTCATGGGCGGTTTGCAGGCTCTCCAGCTTTAGCGCGTGGCGCACCCACTCATAGATCTGCAGGCGCAGCGCCGCGAGCGACGGCGGCAGCGATGACGCGATGTCGCGCCATTCGGTAAAGTAGTTTTCCGGCGCGGCGGTATGTTTCGCCAGGTAGGGCCCGAGCGTGGTGAGCGCGCCGTTGGGATAGTGCGACACGCGGATCTGCTCGCGGCAGCGCTGCAAATCGGTCACCACCTCCTGGCGATCTTCATCGGTGAGGAAGTTGCGCAGCACCAGCAGCGGTACGCGCGCCGTGACGATATCGTCCAGCCAGGTGCGCTCTACATACATGTTGGGATTGATCACGCGTATCTGATTAAAAATGGCCATGATGTTTACTCCCCCAAAGGAATTTCGCGTAGTTCATGGTTAGCCATGCGTCGCCAGCTGGCGGCGTCGCCCAGGGTTGGAACAGGTTCAGACGAAATGTACGTGCAGCGCTCCTGCTGCAAAACGTGCAGCGTAAAGTAGTGCGGATAGGGCGTATCCTGCGGGTGCCACTGCCAGGCCCATGCCCGGTCGCGCGTGACAAAAATCGCGTTGCCCGCGCTGCCGCCCGGCTCGACCTGCGCCAGCTTGTCGCGCAGGTAGTCGCGCGTGAAGTCGGCTGGCGTGACGCGATCCACCAGATATTCCAGGTACTCCGCCGAGTCGAAGCGAGAGGCCGCCATGCCGAGACGGGCGTAGACCTTCGGCATAAAACCGTTGTGCATCATGTACCAGCGCGTGCCTGCGCTGTCGCGCAGCAGCGGATGGGCGAACTCCAGCCCCTGGTTTTTACTCAGCGTGGCGTGGCGTACATGCACCGCCAGAAAGCGACCTTTGATGCGTTCGACATCGATATCGGGCAGCGCGTCGGCAAAGGGACCACTGCCGCGCAGCGTGCGGATCTCGCCCGCCTCCAGCCACAAACATCCCCAGCCGTTCGGATGTTCTTTTATCGGGCCGTCATGGCAGGCGGTTTCCCCGCAGCTCATGGCACGCGCCGCCTCCAGCACCTGCGCCGCGTCGAATTCGCCCTGCGCCAGAATCATTCTGCACACAATAAATTTCCTTCTGAGAGGCGAGATGCGGTGCGCACCACGCTGTTAAAAACGGCCAGAATGTCGTCGCGACCGCCAGCCGACAGGCGCAGCGTGCCGAGTATGCCCGCATGGCGCGTCAGATCGGCATAAAGCGACGAGCGCCGCGACACCTGTAAGCCGGCAAAGGTCAGCGGCGGCAGCAGCGCCCCCTGACGATGTTCGGCAATCCAGCTTTCCGCCTGGCGCAGCTGGGCTGGCTGGCGCAGACGCAGCTGGCCGACGGCGCGCGACGGCGCGGCGAAGCGCAGCGCGGGCATTTCGCCGCCGGCTTCAAGCCGAAACGCGACGGCTACCCAGTCGATGCCGGTCGCCTCTTCGACCAGGCTGGGCACGCCCATGCCGGAAAGGCGGAAGCCCATTTCAAGAAAGTGCGGCACGCCATCCACCACGATAAAATCGATATGAAAGGCGCCGAGCCGGTAGCCGAAGGTTTCGCAGCAGAACTTCATCAGGCTGGCGAACGCGGGCGGCAGCGTCTCGGCGGCGACGGCGACGTGGCCGGATTCGTAAAAACTGACGCCGCCCTGGGCGTCACGATGTTGTTCGATCACCTTCTGGCAGCAGGTCAGGGCGTGCGGATGACCCTCATGCACCACGCCCTGCAGCGAATATTCGTCGCCGTCCAGCCAGCTTTCGACGATAAACCCGCTAAAGCTGCGGCCGCCGTAGTTCATGGTCTCTTCCAGCATCTGCACCACGCCCGCCAGCCGTTCGGGCGCCTCCACCAGCCATATGCCCAGGCCGCCGCCGCTGTCCACCGGCTTGATCACGCAGGGATAGATCAGCGCCTGGTGGGCGTCGAGAATGCTGAGCGGCGAGGCGAAAAAACGAAACTCCGGCTGTGGAAAACGCGGCCAGGCTTTTTTCAGCGCCATCCGCTGGGCATATTTATCCAGCGGGATAAAGGTGCGCGGCGCATCGGGTCCAGCCAGTATTTCCCGCACCCGGCCGGCGCTGACGTTGTAGGCTTCAAACCCGGCCAGCACCACGCGCGGATGCTCCAGCAGCCCGGCGTGCAGGCAGGCCTGCAGCACTTCCCAGGGATTTTCCGGCCGATCAAGGCGAACGATCAGGTCAAACGGCAGCGTCAGGCTGAGCGACTGGTAGTCGACGAAATCGCTCATCTCCGCCAGTACGGTAAAGTAGCCGTCGCGCTTCGCCACCTCGCAGTAGGGGTTCTGGCCGTCGCGCGTTGCACCTATTTGCAGAAAAATTTTTCTCATCGCTTCGCCTTACCGGGATCAGCGCCCGGAGATCACTTCGGTCACGGTATCCTGCAGGACGCCGTGGTTTACCTGAATCACCGCCTTATGCGGATCGAAGCGCAGCACGCGCGACAGCGGATCGGCGCTTTTGCCCTCCAGCAGCGAACTCACCTGACGGCTTTGCCAGCAGTGGCGCAGCTGATCGATATCCAGCCCGGAAAGCTGACCGAGCTGCTGCGCCAGCGCCGCGTCGTCGCGCTCGCCGGCGAGCAGCTGTCGAATCGCCGCTTCATCCAGCCCGATCCGCTGCTGCGTCAGCCAGCTGTGCAGCTGGCTGCCCTGGGCGATAAAGGGCGAATATATCATGCAAATCAGCTGGGTTTCGTCGAGGTCGAACGCCTCGACGGCGAAGCGCGCCGCGCGCTGGCGCTGCTGTTCGATAGCGGCTTCGTCCTGATAGCGCGTCGCCATCTCGGCGATCAGCTGAGGCGGAAAATCTTTTTGCTTCATCAGCCCCAGCGCAAAGCGGACATATTCGCGGATGCCTTCTACGTAGCTGCGCTGCAGCAGGGTTTCCGCGCGCAGGCCGCGAATGTGCGCCATCAGCGTCGGGTTGCCGCAGTCCGATTCGGAAAAGCTGAACATCAGCGGATCGAAGCGGAAACGCATAAAGTCGTTGAGCAGCGCCCAGTGCGCGCCGGCTTCGTAGGCGGTGTCCTGATAAATATTGAAGAACAGCGGATCGCGCGTCAGCTGATGCATGATGCGGCGTGCAGGCGTGACCGCCGCCTCGCCGTGGATAGCGGCCGTGTAGCGATGCGCCACGCCGTCGAGCGTCTGCAAAAAGCCGCGAAAGCCTCGATCTTTCTCCGCCGTCGGCGCGTCGAACAGGCGCGAAAGGTGCCGCGCCCAGGCGACATAGGCGGTCTGCTCCTGCGGCGAATCGCCGGTGATAATCATGTCCACGCCGCCGTTATAGTGCGCCGCCAGGCCGAACGAGTTAACCATGCTGAGGTTGCAGGCGTTGCAGAAGGTCGAGCGCGCGTCGGCGCGAAAGCGGTGGCCGTTCATCAGCACGTCGCTGCGGTTTTGCTGGCGCACCGACTCGGGCAGGGGAAGATGACGTTCGAAAGGGCGAATCTGCTGGCCGTCGACAATCAGGCTCTCTACGAAGGCGTCATGGTGAATAGCCAGCGCGCGGTAAACGCGGTCGATATTCTCCATCACGCTGTCGCTCATGGCGGCGTGGCGGTTGGTGCTGATGCGCAGCAGAAAGGTGTCGCCGCGCTGCCGCCAGATTAACCCCTGAATGTAACGCACATAGGCCACCATATAGCTGCTGTCTTTGCCGCCGCCGTAGGCGAGCAGAACGCGGTTGCGCGACAGCTGCTCGCTATCCGGCAGCGCGGCAAGCAGACGATGAGAGCACCGTTTAGCGGAATCGATGATTGCCGGCGTCAGATAGCCTTCGATTTCTCTCATCATGGCGGACAGATTATTCATTTTTCGCGTTTTCCTTTGGCTGATAAATTCGTTTAAATGCATGGAACCTACTGATTCCATGAAAAACAGGCCATTAAGCGGTGTAGCAATGAATGCCGGAACGCAGGCAGACGACAGGGCGCTGGACGCAGAAAGCGGAGCGGCCGCACGTCATAAATAATTAAGAGATGCAGCCTAAAGTACTTTGAATGTACTCTCTTGAATACGCACAGATCAGTACGATATGGGGTGGAACAGATGCCCGGTGAAACGGACGAGCAGGAGAGTCAGAGCAGTCGTTACCGCCAGATAGCCGAACAGATTAAGCAGGCTATCCGCAGCGGATCGCTGCTGCCCGACAGCCGGTTGCCCTCGGTGCGCACGCTGGCGACGCAGTACAGCGTCAGCCTGACCACCGCGCTGAAAACGCTGCGCACGCTGGAGGATGAGCGCTTTGCGGTGGCGAAGCCGAAATCGGGCTTTTTCGTCGCGCCGCGTCTGGCGCATAAAGAGGCGGCGCCGACGCCGCTGGCGCAGCCGCGGCTGGTGGCGCCGCTGGATGAACAGACGGAGATGCACCTGGCGATCCTCGGCTCGGAGTGTCGCGTGCGTCTTGACCTGGCGAACGGCGACAGTTCGCTCTATCCGGTGAAAAAGATCGGTCTGCTGATGCGTCAGATGGGATACAGCAAACCGGCGCTGTTGGGCAACACCGTTAAAGGCACCGGCTATCTGCCGCTGAAGCATGAAATCGCGCGTCGGGCGGTGGAGTATGGCTGCACTATCAGCGCCGACGATATTCTCATCACCAACGGCTGTATCGAGGCGGTGTCGCTGTCGCTGCGCGCCACGCTCAGGCCCGGCGACGTGGTCGCGGTGGAATCGCCCTGCTACTTCGTGCTGCTGCAGATGCTGCATAATCTCAACCTGCGCGTGATTGAGGTCGACGCCGGGCCAGAAGGCTATGTCGACGTCGAAAAGCTCACCGCGCTGTTCCGCTGCAGGGCAGTCCAGGCCTTTCTCACCATCGGCAACGTCAACAATCCCCTTGGCAAATCGATCCCCAACGAACAGAAGGCCTATATCGCCCGCCAGGCCGATGAGAATGACGTGGTGATCGTCGAAGACGATATTTTCGGCGATACCGCGTTCGGCGAGCGGCGGCCTTTTCCAATGCGCGCCTTTAGCCCCAACGCCATTCTGTGCAGCGGCTTTTCTAAAACCGTTGCGCCCGGCATCCGCATCGGCTGGGTGCACAGCGTCAACTACATGCGCAAGATCGCGTCGCTGAAATACACCTCGACCATGGGCACCTCGACGCTGTCGCAGGCGGCGATCGCCGAGCTGCTGCGCAGCGGCGGCTATGACGCCCATCTGCGTAAGCTGCGGCGCGAGCTGGCCGGACAGATTCAGCAGATGCGTCAGTCGCTGCTGCGCGAGTTTCCGCCGGGCACGCGCGTCTCGGAGCCGGAAGGCGGTTATGTGCTGTGGGTCGAGATGCCGCACCGGGCGCTCAACGTGCGCGCGCTGTTTCTCAAAGCGCGCAACGCCGGCATCGGCATCGCGCCGGGCCATATTTTCGCCACCGACGATCGCTACGACCACTGTTTTCGGCTTAACGCCGGCTTCGGCTGGAATGAAGAGGTCGAGCAGGCAATCCGTCAGCTGGCGCAGTGGTGTCGGGAGTCGCTGCTGGAGGCGAAAGAGGAGTGAGCGCCGGTCAAACCGGCGCGCCTCTAAAACCGCGTGTTAAAGCTGTTCCGCAAACGCCTTCTCAACCTCTTCCGCCAGAATCTGCACCGCGCGCTCAATGTTCTCGGCGTCCGGCACATAGTTCATGCGCATACACTGGTGCGTGTGCGGCCACGCCTGCTCCAGGCCGGGGAAGAAAAAGTGGCCCGGCACCATCAGAACGCCGCGCGCCTTAAGCCGCTGGTAGAGCGCCTCGGTGCTGATCGGCAGATCGCGGAACCATAGCCAGAGGAAAATCGCGCCTTCCGGCTTATGGATCAGGCAGCGCTCCTCCGACAGATAGCGGCGAAGAATGGCGATGGTTTCAGTCACTTTGGCCTGATAGAAAGGTTTAATCACCGTTTCCGACAGCCGCAGCAGATCGCCGCGCTGGATCATCTCGGCGGCGATCGCCGGACCGATGCTGCCGGGCGCCAGGCTAATAATGCCGTTCATATTGCTGATGGCGCCGATAATCTTTTCGTCGGCGACGATAATGCCGCAGCGCGCGCCGGGCAGGCCGAGCTTCGACAGGCTCATGCAGAGAATAATATTGGGATTCCACAGCGGACGCGCGTCGCTGAAAATAATGCCGGGGAAAGGCACGCCGTAGGCGTTGTCGATCAGCAGCGGCACGTCGTGCTGCTGCGCCAGCGCGTCGAGCTGCATCAGTTCGTCGTCAGTCACCACGTTGCCGGTCGGGTTGGTAGGGCGCGACACGCAGATCAGGCCGATGTCGTCATGCATCGGCAGATGTTCGAAATCGACGTGATACTTAAACTGGCCTTCCGGCAGCAGCTCGATATTAGGCTTAGCGGAAACGAACAGCCCTTCGTCCAGTCCGGCATCGGCATAGCCCAGGTATTCTGGCGCCAGCGGAAAGAGCACGCGCTTTTTACTGCCGTCGGCGCGGCGACCGGCGAACAGGTTAAACAGATAGAAAAAAGCGCTCTGGCTGCCGTTGGTCAGGGCGATATTGTTTGCGGTCACCGGCCAGCCCAGCTCGCTGCTGAGCAGCGTCGCCAGCGCGTTCAGCAGCGTGGCCTTGCCGCGCGGGCCGTCATAGTTGCAGAGCGCTTCGCTCAGCTTGCCCTCGTCATGCATCTGCTGCAGCAGCTGCTGAAAATAGTCATTCATTGCCGGGATCTGCGCCGGATTGCCGCCGCCGAGCATAATGGTGCCGGGCGTGCGCAGTCCTGCGCCCATATCTTCCATCAGACGTGAAATGCCGGTGTGCTGGGTAAATTTGTCGCCGAACTGAGAAAAAGACATATATAGACGTTAAAAACATGTGACGAATGGGGAATCAACGATAACGCCCGCCAGCGGCGGGCGCAATGGGAAGGGCGGATTACTTAAGAATGTCTGGGTTAACGCAGTTCTTTTCCACCTTGCCGGTCAGCGCGGCGATCAGGTTCTCCACCGCGTCCTGCGCCATGCCGTAGCGCGTCTCGTGCGTGGCGGATCCGATGTGCGGCAGCGCCACCACGTTAGGCAGCGAGAAGAGCGGCGATGCGGTCAGCGGCTCCTGCTCGAACACATCCAGGCCCGCCGCATGGATGGTGCCCTCTTTCAGCGCGGCGATCAGCGCCTCTTCGTCCACCACCGGACCGCGTCCGGCGTTGATCAGGATGGCGCTCGGCTTCATCAGCTTCAGCTGCGCCGCGCTAATCATATGGTGCGTCTGCTCGGTCAGCGGCAGGCTGATGCAGACAAAGTCGCTCTCTTTCAGCAGCGTTTCCAGATCGCAGCGCTGCGCGCTAAAGCGCGACTGCGCCTCTTCATGTTCGCGGCGCGCGTTGTAGAGCACCTTCATGCCGAAGCCGAGGTGCGCGCGCTGCGCCAGCGCCATGCCAATGCGGCCCATGCCGAGAATGCCGAGCGTCTTATGGTGCACGTCGATGCCGAATTTGTCCGGCCCGATGCTTTTGTTCCACTGGCCCGCTTTCACCCACGCGTCCAGCTCGGTCACGCGGCGCGCGCTGCTCAGCACCAGCGCCATCATGGTGTCGGCCACCGTTTCGGTCAGCACCGTCGGCGTATGCATCAGCAGCACATGACGCTGGTTGAGCGCCTCGACGTCGAAGTTGTCGTAACCTACCGATACGGTCGAACAGGCGCGCAGCTTCGGCATTTTCGCCAGCAGTTCGCCGTCGACCTTGCCGCCGGAGCCGATCAGCCCTTCGGCCTGCGCCAGCGCGTCAGCGTGCTGCTGCTGGCTTTCCGGCGACAGATCTTTGATTTCGGTTACGCTGAAATGGGCGTCGAGCCGGGCGCGCAGATCGTCCGGCAGGCTTTTATACAGAATCACGGATGGTTTCATCGTTCGCTCCCTGTAAAACGTGTGACGGGCGACACGCAGGTCGCCCGGAGAAGAGGGTCAGCGCTTACGCTTTCAGGCGTGTTTCGCGCCGTGCAGCGGCGGCGTTTTGTTTTCGGCGGGCTTGACGATCAACGTCAGCCACACCGAGACCAGCAGCGCTGCGCCCATAAAGATATAGGAGGCCGCCGGACTACCCGTCGCTCCATTAAGATAGCCGACAATCCAGGAACCGACGAACGAACCCAGCGCGCCCATGCTGTTGATCAACGCCATCGCGCCGCCTGAAACGTTGCGCGGCAGCATTTCCGGAATAATGGCGAAGAAGGGACCATAAGGCGCATACATGGCGCCGCCCGCAATCACCAGCAGCGCGTAAGAGAGCCAGAAATTGTCGGAGCCGACCAGATAAGAGCCGAGGAACGCCAGCGCGCCGATCAGCAGCAGCGGCCAGACAAAGAGCTTACGGTTCTGCATCTTGTCCGACGCCCAGGAGACCACGATCATTGCGATGGTCGCCACCAGATAGGGCACCGCCGACAGCCAGCCCGCTTCCACCATGCCCATCTGCGTGCCGTTACGCAGAATTGACGGCAGCCACAGCACGAAGCCGTACACGCCGATGCTCCAGGCGAAATATTGCATGCAGAGCAGAATAACGTTGCGGTTGCGGAACGCCTCGCTGTAGTTGCGTACGGCTTTGATGTTCTCCTGCTCTTTTTTCAGCTGGGCAGCCAGCGCGGCTTTCTCTTCGGCGCTCATCCAGCGCGACTGCTCTGGCTTGTCCTGCACCATAAACCACCAGGCGATCGCCCAGATCACCGCCGGAAACCCTTCGATGATAAACATCTCGCGCCAGCCAAAAGAGTCGATCAGATAGCCCGACACCACTGACATCCAGAGCACCGTCACCGGGTTGCCGAGGATCAGAAAGGTATTGGCGCGCGAGCGCTCTGATTTGGTGAACCAGTTGCTGATATAGATCAGCATCGCCGGCATTACCGCCGCTTCGACCACGCCGAGAGCAAAGCGGATCGCCGCCAGCATCGGGATGTTGCTGACCACGCCGGTTAGCGACGCGCAGACGCCCCACAGCACCAGGCACCAGAAAATCAGTTTTTTCACGCTGCGGCGTTCAGCGTAGACCGCGCCGGGGATCTGGAAAAAGAAGTAGCCGAGAAAGAAGAGCGCGCCCAGCAGCGAGGACATGCCCTTGGTGATGCCCAGGTCGTCGTTGATGCCGGCGGCAGAGGCGAAGCTAAAGTTTGCGCGATCCAGATAGGCCAGGCTGTAGGTGATAAACACGATGGGCATGATATACCACCAGCGTTTCGGCGCGATTGTCTGCGTTTTCATGCGGTTCTCCTCTGATATTGCGGTTCGGATGCAGGCTAGAAATCGCCTAACTCGCTGCGTGTTGGCAGCCCTTCGCTGTCGCCGATCACCTGAATCGCCAGCGAACCGATTCTGTTGCCGCGCTTAATCGCCTGCGGCAGCGTTTTACCTTCCAGCAGCGCGCTGATCACGCCGACGGCGAAACCGTCGCCCGCGCCGACGGTGTCCACCACGTTCTCGACGCGGATTGCCTCGACCTGGCCCTGCTCGCCCTGGGCGGTTTTATACCAGGCGCCGTCGCAGCCGGTTTTAATCACCACCGCTTTCACCCCTTTATCGAGGTAGAAATCGGCGATTGCTTCCGGCTGGCGGTAGCCGGTCAGGATATAGCCCTCTTTTTCGCCCGGCAGCACCCAGTCAGCGTACTCCGCCAGGTGGTTGAGTTGCTGGCGCATCTCCTCTTCGCTGCGCCACAGCACCGGCCGCAAATTAGGATCGAAAGAGATGGTTTTGCCGCGCGCGCGCATCTCTTTCGCGCTGTGCTTCAGCAGCGCCAGCGAGCTGGGGGAGAGCGCGGCCGCGACGCCGCTCAGATGCAGATGGCGCGCGGCGCCGAAGTAATCGCTGTTGAAATCCTCGACGGAGAGATGGCTGGCGGCGGAGCCTTTCCGGAAATATTCCACAAGCGGATCGGAGCCGTCGTCGACTTTGGATTTCAGCTGAAAACCGGTGGGGTAGCGCGCATCTTTCGTCACCTGGCGGTGATCGACGCCTTCGCTCTCCAGCACCTGGCAGATAAAGCGGCCGAAACTGTCGTCGCCGACGCGGCTGACCCAGCCGACCTTCAGACCGAGACGCGCCAGGCCGATGGCGACGTTAAGCTCCGCGCCCGCCGCGCGCTTGATAAAAGTTTCAGCGGCGGCGAGATCGCCGGTTTCACGCGCCACGAACATCGCCATCGCTTCGCCGATGGTGACGACGTCCAGCGCGCCGTTATGCAGAGTAGTCATCTTCTCTCCTTACAGAGTGCGCAGCAGCGACACGTAGCGGCGGGTTACCGCCAGCAGATCCTCGCCTTCCAGCGGGAATTCGATGCCGCGCGGCGCATTATCCGGCAGCTGGCGCAGCAGGTCGCGCCAGTCCGCTTTCGCCTCGTCCAGCGCCACCGCGCGATAGCTGTCGCCGTGCGGTTCAGCCGCCTTGACGTGAATATAACGCACGAAGCGCCCAAGCTGCGTCGCCGCCGCCTGCGCGTTCTCCTGCGTCCAGAGCCAGTTGCCCATATCGAATGTCATCGTCACCGGCAGGTTCGCCTGCTCCGCCGCCTGGAAAAAACGCAGCGAAGGCGCGAGCTTGCCGTTATCGGTTTGATCGTTTTCCACCGCCAGTTCCACCGGATAGCGCTCGGCAAGCGCGCGCAAAGCCGCGCCGTGCAGCTCGCCGTTAAATCCGCCCAGCGCCAGCTTGAGGCGCTGCGCGTTCAGCTGCTGGGCTTCTTTAAGGTAGTTCTCCAGCTGGGGATTTAACGCGCCGTCGTCACAAAACAGCGTGTCGGGTACTGAGTAGCTGGCGCGCAGCTGATGTTGCTGAATGGCCTGGGCCAGCGCGGGCAGACTGGCGAGCGTCGCATTGTCGAAGAGTTCGCGGCGGATTTCGACGCCGTCGGCGCCGGCCTGCTGGATCAGCGGCAGCAGTGCCTGCTGACCGCCCAGCGCGGCGACCTGTTGCTGTCCGTAGGCGGCGGTCACCACAATAATTTCAGCGTTCATCGTTACCCCTGGAATGCGCGTTAAGCGAAAGTTACAGGGAAAACGTTAATTGGAACCGGTTCCAAAGCAAAGAGGCAGAGGCTGAAACTATGATCGTGCTCACGAAGCGAGCACGAGAGAGGGAAAACAAGCGGGGATCAGGCGAGGGGCCGACTAGAGCCGCGCACCACCAGCTCGCCGGAGAAAACCTGTTCGGCGGCGGGCCCGGCGCTGCCGTCGATGCGGGCGATCAGCCGCTCCAGCGCCGCATAGCCGATTTGCCAGGTGGGCTGTCGCAGCGTAGTGATGCCGACGCCGGCCAGCGCGGCCCACTCCAGCTCGTCGAAGCCGAGCAGGCCGATATTTTCGCCCCAGCGCAGGCCGACGCGCTGCATCGCGCGCGCAACCTGCAGCGTCATGGCGCCGTTCGCCACCATCACCGCCGCGCGTTTTCCGCGCTGACGCCGCGTATAGTCCAGCAGCAGCGCATCCAGCGCCGCAGGCTGATGCAGCGGCACCTCGGCATTCTCATGTGCAATCTGCGGCCAGGCGGCGAGCCGCTGACGGAACGCCTGCAAGCGTTCGCGACGCGTGTTAACGCTGCCCAGCGGCTCGCTCAAAAACAGCAGCGCCTCATAGCCGTTATCAAGCAGATGCTGCGTGGCGATCTCCGTGGCTTCGGCGTTGTTCAGGCCGACGACATCGCAGGCGAAATCGGGAATTTTTCGGTCGATCAGCACCATCGGCAGCAGCGACTGCTGCAGGCGGCTCAGCGCCTCTTCGCGCATGCCAACGGCATTCACCACGACCCCTTCTACCTGATAGCTGCTCAGCAGCTGCAGATAGTGCTGCTCCAGATCCACTTCATTGTTGGTGTTGCACATCAGCAGCGTAAAGCCGCGCTCGCGGCAGGCGGCTTCGATGCCGCACATCACGTCGACGGAATAGGGATTGGTGATGTCTGCGATAATCAGTCCGATCAGCCGCGTGCGGCCGCGCTTCAGCCCGCGCGCCATCTGGCTGGGGCGATAGTCGAGCTCGGCGATCGCCTGTTCGATGCGGGCTTTTAGATCGGCGGAAAGAAGATGCTGCTCGCCGTTGAGATAGCGAGACACGCTGGTTTTACCGGTTCGCGCGCTGCGAGCAACATCGCTAATGGTGGCGCGAGGCGGTCTGTTCTTCATGTCGGTACCTGCAAAAAGAGAAACAGGCAGAGACTAGCACAGGCGCGGTCTGTCGCAAAAAGCGCGATCAGCGCGGCGCGCCCTCCAGCCAGGGCTGGCGCAACAGCTGAAGCGCTTCCAGCGGCGCACCGTCAAGCATCTGCACCACCAGATCGGCAAGCTGATCGCCGGTTTCGCTATCCGAGGCCTGACGGATAGCGATCGCCGGCGCCTCGACGATCGCTTCGCGCGGCAAGCCTTCCCAGGCATAGAGGCGAATCGCCTTGCTGCCGTGCAGCCGGTTCGCCTGCTGCATCGCCAGCGCCGCGCCCTCCGCCAGCGCGCTGCTGTCGGCGATAATCGCCTGCAGTGACGCATCCTGCGCCAGCCAGGCGGCGGTTTGCTGATAGCCGACGCGACGCGACGGCGGCACGGCGACGATATCGACCGGCGTGACGGCGCCCATCGCGTCGAGGAAACCCTGACGGCGGTCGCGTACAAAAGTGGTGCCTTCGTCGCTGCCCAACCAGGCGATGCGCGTCACTCCCTGCTGCAGACAGGCTTCTACCGCCAGGCGCGAGCCATGGTGGTGATCGACGTCGAGCCAGGCGTAGGGCTGCGGCAGATCGCTGCGGCCGAGCGTGATAAAGCGAAAGTTTTTTTGCTGCAGGCTCAGCAGGCGTTCATCCTGCGGCAGGGTATGGGTGACGATGAGCGCATCCAGCACTCGGCTGCGCAGCAGACGCGTCAGGGGGCGCGGCCCGTCATGGGGCTTATCCACCAGCAGCATCAGGTCGATCTCTCTCTGCGCCAGGCGCTGATCGAGCGTCAGCAGCATCTCGCTGAAGCGGCAGTCGCTGATGGGCGAGGTGCTGACGGGGAAAACTAAACCTACCGCATTGGCGCGGCCGGTTTTCAGACGGCGCGCGGCGGCGTTGGGGCGATAGCCGCGACGCTGCGCTTCTGCTTCCACGCGTTTACGGGTCTCCTCCGCCACATCCTCATAGCCGTTTAACGCCCGGCTAACCGTGGTAACGGACAACCCTAATTCGCTGGCAATGGCTTTTAGTGACATGCTGGACGACTCGCTGAACACGTTTTTTTCACGCTAACATAAAGTCTGTTTTGGCACTACAGGTTGCATGTCATCCGCCCTGTTTTGTCGAAAAAAGCGCGTAAAAATGCCAAAAAAATCGCATTTTGGCGAAAAACGCCCCGTTTCGGGGCGTTTTCGCATCAGCCGATCGGGCTAAGCGTAATTTCTACGCGGCGGTTTTGCGCCTTGCCTGCTTCGGTGCTGTTGGTGGCAACCGGATTGTCCGGGCCCAGACCCTGGGTGCGCAGACGATCCGCCGCGACGCCCTGGGTAATCAGCGCGCCGGCGACGCTCTCGGCGCGCTGCTGCGACAGACGCATATTCAGCGCGCGCGAGCCGGTGCTGTCGGTGTAGCCCACGACGTTTACCGCGGTTTTCGGATACTCTTTCAGCACCATAGCCACGCCGGTCAGCGTATTGGCGCCCGCCGCTTTCAGGCTACTGCTGCTGGAGTCGAAGGTGACGTTATTCGGCATATTCAGCACGATGTTGTCGCCCTGACGCGTCACGCTGACGCCGGTGCCGCGCATTTTTTCGCGCAGCTTGGCTTCCTGCACATCCATGTAGTAGCCGATGCCGCCGCCAAGCGCCGCGCCGGATGCCGCGCCAATCAGCGCGCCTTTGCCGCGATCTTTCTTCGATGAGGAGAGAACGCCGACCCCGGCGCCCATCAGTGCGCCAAGGCCTGCGCCGATGCCGGATTTGCCGGCCTGGGATTCATTGGTGTATGGATTAACGGTACAACCCGACAGTACCAGACTGCCGCTCAGTAACAGGCAAAGCGAAAACGATTTTTTATACATGCTCATTCCCTAAATCAAACAAAGACATTACGTCTTTAAAGCGGCGAGATTATGCCGCTTAAAAAGAGAGAAGGGGTGAGGGAAACTCTTATTTTGTCTGGTTTGCGCGTAAAAGGTTGTCAGGATGGCAAAAACAGTCTGTCTGATGATCGCTAATCAGCCCGCAGGCCTGCATAAAGGAGTGGCAAATTGTCGGGCCGACGAATTTAAAACCACGCTGCTTTAAGGCCTTCGACAGCGCGATAGCCTGCTGTGAGGTGGTCGGCGCCTCTTTATAGTGGGCAAAGCGATGCACAACCGGCTGGTTATCGACAAAATTCCATACGAAACGCGCGAAATCTTCGCCTTTCGCCTCCATCGCCAGATAAGCGCGCGCGTTGCCGATAATGGCGGCGAGTTTGCCGCGATGGCGTATCAGTCCGCTGTCTTGCAGCAGGCGCGTCAGATCTTCTTCATCCATTAAGCTCACCGCCTGAGGGTCGAAGCCGTGAAAGGCATGGCGATAATGCTCTCGCTTCTTCAGTACGGTGATCCAGGAGAGCCCCGCCTGCTGACCTTCCAGACAGAGCATCTCAAACAGCGCCTGCTTTTCGTTTTGCGCAATGCCCCACTCACGATCGTGGTAGGCCAGGTAAAGCGGGTCCTGAGTGACCCAGCCGCATCGTTGCATGTTCTTTATCCTGATAAAGAGAAAATTTTGTGACGGCGCTTGATCTTACGTTTAGTCGGTTAATAGTTAAACAGCAGGCGTGATAAAACAGTTTCTTAAATAGCGCCGATCGTTCTCTTCAGCGTCGTCTGGAGTTTTTCATGTTGCAGAAAAGTCAGTGTGCCAGCCAGCGCCTTACGGCGCTGGGGCTGAGTAGTGCGTTGCTTTTTTGTTCTGCGACGCCCCTGTTTGCCTGGAGCGGCGAGACCCTGTCATCGCCGGACGATCGCCTGCGCGATCGGCCCGATTACGACACTATCCTTGCGGAAAAGATTTCCCGAAATCATCTGATCGTCGGCAGCGACGCGCAGATGAACTTTCTGGACGCGGCGCTCAATTCGTCCCCGTCCCCCTTCACGCTGCGCGCCGAGCCGGTGCCGACCGGCACGCGCTACAGCGCCGGCTGGGAGCTGCCGCTGGGCGCATCGCTGACGACCGGGCCGGTGGCGCAGTATGCGCCCGCGACCGCGCCGCTCAGCTGTCCGCAATGCGACTTCAGCCGCGACGGCGTCGCGAGCTTAGGCTGGCGGGTCGATACCCGGCTGGGCGGGATCGCGCCTTACGCGCAGCTTAGCTATAGCTATCAGCCCGGCGATAGCCTGACCGGTGAGTCGCGCGATCGTTCACCGGACGATCCGGCCGCGCGCGAAGCGGGCTGGGTCGACGTCAGCGTCGGTGCGCATATTCCCCTGAATCACAACGTTGCGGCATTCGCGGCATTTTCGCAAAACGATGCGCTAAACAGCGGCGAGCAGTTTATTTACAGCCTCGGCGTTAGCGCCAGTTTTTAACATGGGGCATAAAATGAGAAAGGGCGGGTGAGTAACGCCATATAATAAGCGCGCTAATCATAATAGTGGTAATAATATGCGCGAACAAATTTCAATCCTCGGCCGTGAATGCGCGGCTTTTTTATTTGCAACACTGTTTCTTGTGCTGATGATGTCGAGCATCTATATCGACGTAAACTGGATGAACGACGCCATGCATGAAACGTCGATTACGGAGACGTTGCAGGAAGTGATGCTCGCCTCCGTCGCGGCGATGTTCTTCTGGTCGGCGCATCGGCGTCCCGATCAGCGCGGCGCGCTGATCCTGATCGGCGGCTTCTACAGCTGCATGCTGATCCGCGAGCTGGACTTCGTATTCGACGTCGTCGAGCACGGCAGCTGGGTGTGGTTCGCGCTGGCGACCGCTGCGGCCTGTCTGGCGATGGCGCTGCGGTCGCCGCGCAGCACGCTGGACGGGCTGGTCGCCTTCGTAACGGATCGCTGCTGGCTGATGACCGTCAGCGGCATGCTGATCGTGCTGGTGTTCTCCCGCCTGTTCGGCATGCATCAGCTGTGGCAGCACCTGATGCTGGACGGCTACAATCGCGTAGTGAAAAACATCGCCGAAGAGGGCACCGAGCTGCTGGGCTACAGCATCTGCTGGCTCGCCTCGACGCGCTACCTGTGGCAAACCCGCCCGGTGCGCGTCAGGGCAGAAGCCGCTGAACCGGTTCAGACCGCTCTTTCCGCAGAGTCCGCTTCCTGGTCCTCCTGACCGACGCCTTTTTTGGCGATCCAGGACGCTAAAAAAGGTACAATAAAGACTTGTGCGCCGGCGCTCTGCCGGCGCAGCGTGCAGGTCAACGTCAGGTTTCATCATGTCAGTCAAAATTCTTACTTCTACGCTTATTGGTCTGGACGCCTTCCGCCAGGATCCGCATCAGGCGCTGCAGCAGGCGGAAAACGGCACGCTGGCGGTGCTGGATAATTACGCGCCGGCGTTTTACGCCGTGACGCCCGAGCGGCTGGCGCATCTGCTGGCGCTGGAGGCGGCGGCGGCGCATCCCAGCGACGTAACGCTGGACGACAGCTTATATGATGACCTGCCAGCTTCGCTGCCGACGCCGGCGGGCAAGTTCGCGATGTATGCCGGCTGGCAGCCCGACGCCGATTTTCAGCGTCAGGCCGCTATCTGGGGCGTGGCCCTGAGCGAGCCGGTAACGCCTGCCGAGCTGGCCGCTTTCGTCGCCTACTGGCAGGCGGAAGGCCGTCTGTTCCACCATGTGCAGTGGCAGCAAAAGCTGGCGCGCAGCGTACAGATGAATCGCGCCGCCAGCGGCGGCCAGCCCAAACGCGATATTACGCAAATCAGCAATACTGATTACAACATTCCCGATGGGTTTCGAGGTGAGTAATGAAAACGCCGACCGATCTGTTCAGCCGTCTGAAAAAAATGATGCCCGCCAACGTCCAGCCGAAGTTCACCAGCGGTGAAGAGCTGCTGGCCTGGAACCAGGAGCAGGGCCGCCTGCGTTCGGAGTCCATCGTGCGTGAAAACCGCGCCATGAAAATGCAGCGCGTAATGGGACGCTCCGGCATTCGCGAGCTGCATATGAACTGCTCGTTCGATAACTATCGCGTCGAGAATGAAGGTCAGCGCAGAGCGCTGGCGATGGCGCGCCAGTATGCGGACGATTTTGAGGGCAGCATCGCCAGCTTCGTCTTTTCCGGCCGTCCCGGCACCGGCAAAAACCATCTGGCGGCGGCTATCGGCAACGATCTGATCCTGCGCGGCAAAAGCGTGCTGATCGTCACCGTTGCGGATCTGATGTCGAGCATGAAAGGCACCTTTAGCGGCGGTAGCGACATCACTGAAGAGCGACTGCTGCAGGATCTCAGCAGCGTCGATCTGCTGGTGATTGACGAGATCGGTATGCAGAGCGAGTCGCGCTACGAAAAGGTGATTATCAACCAGATCGTCGATCGTCGCTCCTCTTCGAAGCGTCCGACCGGGATGCTCTCTAACCTCGATCCCGCCGGTATGAATACCCTGCTGGGCGAGCGCGTGATGGACCGCATGCGTCTCGGTAACAGCATGTGGGTGCGCTTCGACTGGGAAAGCTACCGCAGCCGCGTGCGCGGCGACGAATATTAATTTTCTCTTCCCTGCAAGAAACCGGGCGCGACCCGGTTTTTTTACGTCTTTCCTTTGCGCCGCCCTCTGCTGCGACTTGTGTGAAACAGCGCGCAAAAGTGCCAGATAAGAGGCGTCCCGGCGCTGTTACACTGAAAGATATGTTGCCCGTCAGATGAGCGCTGTAATGAATATGGGTAAAGGCCCTGCACTACTCAGACTTAACAACCAGAAGCGCGTGATGACGCAGCTTCGTCGGTTGCGCGTAACGTCGCGTCAGGATTTAGCCCACATCTTGTCGCTCAGCAAAAATACGGTGTCGCTGATCGTCGACGAACTGCTGGAAAGGTCGCTGCTTCAGGAGCTGGGGACGATTAGCGCAGGCGCCGCCGGACGCCCGAAGATTGAGATCGCCCTGCGCCCGGAACAGTTGAAAAGCGCGGGCGTGATGGTGGAGCGCAACGCTATTTACTGGCGCGTCTGCGACTACTTTTCGCAGGTGATGGTGGAGCAAACGCGCCGCGTCGATACCGCTAACCCGAAAAAGCTGCTGGATGAGGTAGCAACCCTGTGCGGCGAACTGGCGGAGAAGCATCCGCAGCTGCTGGGCATCGGGCTGGGGTTTCCCGGCATCGTCGATCCCGAACGCGGCTGGATGCACCTTTCAACCCATCTGGGCTGGCAGGATGTCGATCTGCTGACGCCGATCAAACAAAAGGTGGATGTACCGCTGCGCGTGATGAATAACGTCAAGGCCTCGGCGCTGCTGGCGGTACAGCAGCTTGGGCTGAGAGCGGCGGGCAGCCACTTCTACCTGCGGATTGCCGAAGGCATGGGCGGCGCGCTGGTGCAGCAGGGCGAAGTGGTGACCGGCAACAGCTGGACCGCGGGCGAAGCAGGGCATCTCAGCGTGCAGCCGGATGGCCCGCGCTGTCGCTGCGGACGCCAGGGATGCGCCGAAGCGCTGCTCAGCAAACCGGCGATAGAGCAGCAGCTGGCCCAGCGCCGTCCCGGCTTAAGCTGGCAGACGCGCGACGAGGCGCCGAAGGTGGTGGATGAGGTGATGCAGCAGGCGGGCGGTTTTCTCGCTAAGGCGATGAGCCAGATTATCCTGCTGCTCAATCCGACCACGATTATTATCGACGCGCCCTGGAATGTGCACCCGATGTTTTGCGACACGGTGCGCAAACGGATCGCGTCCAGTACGCCAGCTTTTACCTTCCAGAACACCACGCTGCATTTTTTACAGACGCGTCTCGATCCGGCGGTAGGGCTGTCGCTGGCGGTGATTGAGCAGTATGAACAACGTCAGGGATGAAGAGAGCGGCTTTATCACGCCGCCGCCATTTTACATCAGGCTTTCGCCGTGATGCTGTCGGTACTCTTTTGGCGTGCTGGCATAGCTTTTCTTAAATACCGAATAAAAATATTGCAGCGAAGGGTAGCCGCACATCTGGGAAATCTCATTAATGTTCAGCGAGGAAGAGGCCAGCAGCTCGCGCGCTTTTTCCAGTTTCTCGCGGTGGATCATGGCGTGAATGGTATCGCCGGTTTCATCGCGAAAGCGCTTCTCCAGATTGGAGCGCGACAGGCCGATCGCATCCAGCACCTGTTCTACTTTGATGCCTTTACAGGCGTTGAAGCGAATGTAGTGCATGGCCTGAATCACTGCCGGATCGCGCAGCGAGCGGAAATCGGTGGAGCGGCGGGCGATCACTTTCATCGGCGGCACCAGAATGCGCTGCAGCGGCAGCAGCTGTTTGTCCAGCAGGCGATGCAGCAGTTTGGCGGCCTGATAGCCCATCTGCCGCGTGCCCTGCGCCACCGACGAGAGCGCGACGCGTGACAGATAGCGCGTCAGCTCTTCGTTGTCGATGCCGATCACGCTCAGCTTTTCCGGCACCGGAATTTTGAGATATTCGCAGGCCTGCAGCAGATGACGCGCGCGGGCGTCGGTGACCGCGATAATGCCGGTCTGCTGCGGCAGGGTTTGCAGCCAGTCGGCCAGCCGGTTCTGCGCATGCTGCCAGTTTTCCGGCGCGGTATTCATGCCCTGATAGACCACGCCCTGATAGCGTTCGCGCTGCACCAGCTGACGAAAGGCGTGTTCGCGCTCCTGCGCCCAGCGCTTGCCGCTGGAGGCGGGCAGCCCATAAAAGGCGAAGCGGTTGATACCCTTCTCTTTGAGATGAAGAAAGGCGCTCTCCACCAGCGCCGCGTTGTCGGTGGCGATATAGTGCACCGGCGGATAATCCTGCTGGCGATGGTAAGAGCCGCCGACGCCGACAATCGGTACTTCGACGTTCGCCAGCAGCTGCTCGATCGAGCTATCGTCATAGTCGGCGATTACGCCATCGCCCAGCCATTCGCGGATATTGTCGATGCGGCAGCGGAAATCCTCCTCGATAAAAATATCCCAGTCGGTCTGCGACGCCTGTAAATACTCGCCGACACCCTCTACCACCTGACGGTCGTAGACCTTATTGGCATTGAACAGCAACGTAATGCGATAGCGTTTTTCATGCATAGTGGCGCGCTCTCCTGAATCCCAGCGCAATGCATAGCACGGCCGGATGAACAGCAGAAATTGTTTGCGCCAGGTTGTGATCCCCGACGCGATTAGACCCGGCGACGCGTGGCGGTATCCATCCACACCGCCAGCAGCAGAATCGCCCCTTTGACGATGTACTGCCAGAAGGTGGGCACGTCCATCATGCTCATGCCGTTATCCAGCGAGGCCATAATAAAAGCGCCCATGACCGCGCCCGCGACCGACCCCACGCCGCCCGCCAGGCTGGTGCCGCCGATGACGCAGGCGGCGATGGCGTCCAGCTCAGCGATATTGCCCGCCGACGGCGAGCCGGCGCCGAGGCGCGAGCTGAGGATCAGCCCGGCGATCGCCACCATCACGCCGTTGATGGCGAATACCGCCAGCTTGGTGCGCGCCACGTTAATGCCCGACAGCCGCGCGGCGTCCAGATTGCCGCCGATGGCGTAGATGCGGCGGCCAAAGGCGGTGCGCGTCGCCATAAACATGCCGCCCAGCAGCAGCAACGCCAGCAGCAGCACCGGCGTCGGCACGCCGCGGTAGTCATTCAATAGCCAGATCGCGCCCAGCACCAGCACTGCGGTAAGCGCCTGACGCGCCACGGTGCCGCCGGCGGCGGACTGCGTCAGTCCGAGCTGCTGACGGCGCAGCCGCAGCCGCCACTGCCACAGCATAAACAGCGCCAGACCGGCGATGCCGAAACCGAAGCCGACGCCGTCCGAAAGATAGCTCTGCCCGATCTGCGACATGGCCGGCGTGGTCGGCGCGACCGTGGTGCCGTTGGTGATCCCCACCAGAATGCCGCGGAACGCCAGCATGCCAGCCAGCGTAACGATAAACGACGGCACTTTGCGGTAGGCGACCCACCAGCCGTTCCAGGTGCCCAGCAGCAGCCCCATCAACAGCGTCACTGCTATCGTCAGCGGCAGCGGCCAGCCGAGCCAGACGTCGAAAATCGCCGCCGCGCCGCCCAGCAGGCCCATCATCGAGCCTACCGACAGGTCGATCTCCGCCGAAATAATGACGAACACCATGCCGACCGCCAGAATGCCGGTGATCGCGGTTTGCCGCAGCAGGTTAGAGACGTTGCGCGCACTGAGCCAGGCGCCGTCGGTGGTCCAGGTGAAGAACAGGGCGATCGCCAGAATGGCGCCCAGCATCACCAGCACCTGCAGGTTGGGCAGGGAGAATTTGCCTGGCGACGGCGCGCCCGGCAGCGCGCCCTGACGACTTTCGGTTTTAAGCATAATGTTCACTCCGCAGGGCCGCTTCCATCACTTGCTCCTGAGTCAGGTTATTGTTTATCAGATCGGCTTTGATCCGTCCTTCGTGCATCACCAGCACGCGATCGCTCAGGCCCAGCACTTCAGGGAGTTCAGACGAGATAACGATCACGGCGATCCCCTGCTGCACCAGGCTGTTGATCAGCTGATAGATCTCCTGACGCGCGCCGACGTCGATGCCGCGCGTCGGCTCGTCGAGGATCAGGATCTGCGGGTTCAGCAGTAAACATTTGGCGATAATTGCCTTCTGCTGGTTGCCGCCGCTCAGTCGGCCGATGGGCAGCTCCGGCGACGAGGTTTTGACCCGCAGCCGCGTGATAGCGTCATTAATGACGTGCTGCTCGCGCGTCTCGTCCAGCGGCGCGAAGCGGCGGCTGAACTGATCCAGCGCTGCGAGGGTAATATTTTTGCCGACGCCCATCAGCGGCACGATGCCATCTTTTTTGCGGTCCTCCGGCACCATGGCGATGCCCTGGGCTATCGCCTGCTGACAGTCGCGAATCTGCACTTTCTTATCGTTAATCCAGATATCGCCCTGCCAGCGTCCCGGCCAGACGCCGAACAGGCACTGGACCGTTTCGGTGCGGCCGGCGCCGACCAGCCCGGCGATGCCGAGGATCTCGCCGCGCTTCAGGGTGAAGGAAACATCGTTGACGCGGCGCACCTGCCGGTTAACCGGATGCCAGGCGGTAAGGTGTTCAACGCGCAGCACCGTGTCGCCGATGGCGTGCCGCTGATGCGGATAGAGCGCGGTCAGCTCGCGTCCCACCATCATGGTAATAATGTCATCCTCGCTGAGTCCGGCGGCCGGCCGGGTGGCGATGGGCTTGCCGTCGCGGATGACGCAGATGGTGTCGGAGATCGCTTTCACCTCGTTGAGCTTGTGGGAAATGTAGATGCAGGCGATGCCGTGGTCGCGCAGGTTATTGATAATGCTCAGCAGCACTTCGGTTTCCCGCTCGGTCAGCGAGGATGTCGGCTCATCGAGGATCAGCAGCCGCACCTGCTTATTCAGCGCGCGGGCGATCTCGACCAGCTGCTGCTGCCCCAGGCCCAGATCGCCGACCCGGGCGTCGGGCGAGACGTCGAGCCTGACCCGCGCCAGCAGCTGCTGGCAGCGCAGCATCATGGTTTCGTCGTCGACGATGCCGAAGCGGCCCAGCTCCGCGCCGAGAAAGATGTTCTCCATGACCGTCAGCTGCCGGACCAGCGCCAGCTCCTGATGGATAATCACAATGCCTCTGCGTTCGGTATCGCGGATGGTCTGCGCCTGAATTTTGTCTCCGGCGAAATAAATCTCACCGTCGAATTCGCCGTGCGGATAGAGCCCGCACAGAATCTTCATCAGCGTGGATTTGCCCGAGCCGTTTTCGCCGCACAGCGACATCACTTCGCCGCTGTCCAGCCGCAGGCTGACGTTATCCAGCGCCTTCACCGCGCCGAAACGCTTGGTGATATTGTTCATTTCCAGCAGCATCGATCTCTCCTCTTCGCGGCCGCGCGCGCTCAGAGCTCGCTCTTTTTATGGAAACCGTCTTTCACCACGGTGCTGTCGATGTTTTCTTTATTGACCGGGATCGGCGTCAGCAGGCGCGAAGGCACCTCTTTCAGACCGTTATTCAGCTTGCCGTTGCTGGCGGGTGTTTTGTCGTTGCCGAGTTCGATGGCGATGTTGGCGGCTTCGGTCGCAAGCTGGGTAATGGGCTTATACACCGTCATGGTTTGCGTGCCGTTGATGATGCGCTTGATGGCGGCGAGATCGGCGTCCTGGCCGGAGATGGCGACTTTGCCCGCCAGCCCCTGCGCGCTGAGCGCCTGGATCGCACCGCCTGCGGTGGCGTCGTTGGAGGCGACGACGGCGTCGATGTGATTGCTGTTGGCGGTCAGGGCGTTTTCCATGATTTTCAGCGCGTTTTCCGGCAGCCAGGCGTCGACCCACTGGTCGCCGACGACTTTAATGCTGCCGTTGTCGATATAGGGTTTTAACACCTTCATCTGGCCGGCGCGAAACAGATGCGCGTTATTATCCACCGGCGATCCGCCCATCAGAAAATAGTTTCCTTTCGGCACCTGCTTAACAATACTTTCCGCCTGAAGTTCGCCGACTTTTTCATTATCAAACGAAATATAAAAATCGATATCCGCGTTATTTATCATACGGTCATAGGCCAGCACTTTAATGCCTTCGCGTTTCGCTTCGGCGACAACGTTGCTTAATACCTGGCCGTTATAGGGAATGATCACCAGCACGTCGACGCCGCGGTTGATCATATTTTCTATTTGCGACATTTGCGTCTCTTCATTGCCGTTGGCCGACTGCACGAACACTTTCGCGCCCTGCGATTCCGCCTGCTTAACGAAGATGTCGCGATCTTTTTGCCAGCGCTCAAGGCGCAGGTCGTCAATCGCCATGCCGATCTTCACTTCTTTCGCTGCGCCGGCGTGGCTGAAGAGCGCCAGCGCGGCGCAGGCGGCTAACAGCGTAAGTTTCATTTTCATGATGTTCATCCTGTCTGTAGGTTGAGGCTGTTGTCGTTATCGCATGAGTCCAGGCGGTTGAATTGTTGACCTGGCTTTCCGGCAACATCAATTACTGATTTTTATCCGGCGATTACGTTTTTTGGTTTATTTCTGTTTTTATGAGCGGGATCGAGATTTATCGCTTTTAAGAGCAGCGGAGGGCGTATGCGCGCGGCTTGATTATTAATTTGCGAACGGGCGCACAAATATTAATTATCTCAAGTGTGGTGTGAAATATCGTAATTGAGCCGGCGGAAAAGGCGCAAGCAATATAAAGGCTCACGGCCGACTGTCCGGGTTTTCACGCTGAGGAGCGAAACATGCACGCTTATTTCGACCAGATCGAACGCGTTCGTTTTGAAGGGGTAAAGAGCACTAATCCACTGGCTTTTCGCCATTACAATCCTGACGAGGTCATCCTCGGTAAAACCATGGCTGAACATCTGCGTTTCGCCGCCTGCTACTGGCATACCTTCTGCTGGAACGGCGCGGATATGTTCGGCGTCGGCGCCTTCGACCGCCCGTGGCAAAAGAGCGGCGATGCGCTGCAGCTGGCGAAGTTGAAAGCGGACGTGGCGTTTGAGTTTTTTCACAAGCTGAACGTGCCTTACTACTGCTTTCACGACGTCGACGTCGCGCCGGAAGGGGACTCGCTGCGCAGCTATCAGGAAAATTTTGCGGTGATGACCGACAAGCTGCTGGAAAAACAGCAGGAGAGCGGCGTGAAGCTACTGTGGGGCACCGCCAACTGCTTTACCCATCCGCGCTACGGCGCCGGCGCGGCGACCAGCCCCGATCCGGAAATCTTCGCCTGGGCGGCGAGCCAGGTGTGCAGCGCCATGCAGGCGACGCAGACGCTGGGCGGCGAAAATTACGTGCTGTGGGGCGGCCGCGAGGGCTATGAAACCCTGCTGAATACCGATCTGCGTCAGGAGCGCGAGCAGATTGGCCGCTTTATGCAGATGGTGGTGGAGCATAAGCATAAAATCGGTTTTCAGGGCATGCTGCTGATCGAGCCGAAGCCTCAGGAGCCGACCAAACATCAGTATGATTATGACGTGGCGACGGTGTACGGCTTCCTGAAGCAGTTCGGGCTGGAGAAAGAGATCAAGGTTAACGTCGAGGCGAACCACGCCACGCTGGCGGGTCACTCGTTTCATCATGAGATCGCCACCGCCATTGCGCTAGGCATTTTCGGTTCGGTGGACGCCAACCGCGGCGACGTCCAGTGCGGCTGGGATACCGATCAGTTCCCGATCAGCGTCGAAGAGAACGCGCTGGTGCTCTACGAGATTATTAAAGCGGGCGGCTTCACCACCGGCGGCCTGAACTTTGACGCTAAAGTGCGTCGCCAGAGCACTGACAAATATGACCTCTTTTACGGCCATATCGGCGCGATGGATACCATGGCGCTGGCGCTGAAAGCGGCGGCGCGCATGGTGGAAGCGGGTGAACTAGATAAGCGCGTGGCGCAGCGCTACAGCGGCTGGAATGGCGAGTTCGGCCAGCAAATCCTGAAAGGGGAGTTTTCCCTTGCCTCGCTGGCGGCGCATGCTCAGCAGCAGCAGTTCAATCCGCAGCATCACAGCGGCCGCCAGGAACAGCTGGAAAACCTGGTGAACCACTATCTTTATGATTTCTAAGGTAAGCGGGAGTAAGGCATGTATATCGGGATCGATTTAGGCACGTCCGGGGTCAAGGTGGCGCTGCTGAATGCGCAGGGCGAGGTGGCGGCGGTCAGTAGCGCGCCGCTGCAGGTGTCGCGTCCGCACGCGCTCTGGAGCGAGCAGGATCCCGAAAGCTGGTGGCTGGCGACCGACCAGGCGATGCAGGCGCTGGCGCAGCAGCATGCGCTCGGCGAGGTGAAGGCCATCGGCCTGAGCGGTCAGATGCACGGCGCGACGCTGCTGGACAGCGAGCATCGCGTGCTGCGTCCGGCCATTTTATGGAACGACGGGCGCAGCGGCGAACAGTGCCGCGAGCTGGAGCAGCGCGTGCCCGCGTCGCGCCAGATCACCGGCAACCTGATGATGCCCGGCTTTACCGCGCCCAAACTGCTGTGGGTGCGGCAGCATGAGCCCGATATTTTTCAGCGGGTGGCGAAGGTGCTGCTGCCGAAAGACTACCTGCGCTGGCGGCTGAGCGGCGACTTCGCCAGCGATATGTCCGATGCGGCAGGCACGATGTGGCTCGACGTGGCGCGCCGCGACTGGAGCGATCTGATGCTCGACGCCTGCGGCCTGACGCGCGACCAGATGCCGCGACTGTTCGAGGGCAATAGCGTTACCGGTTCGCTGAGCGGCGAGATCGCGGCGCGCTGGGGCATGCCGCCGGTACCGCTGGTGGCGGGCGGCGGCGACAACGCCGCGGGCGCGGTGGGCGTCGGCATGACCGAGCCGGGGCAGGGCATGCTGTCGCTCGGCACCTCCGGCGTCTATTTCGTGGTCAGCGACGGCTACCTCAGCAATCCGCAGCGCGCGGTGCACAGCTTCTGCCATGCGCTGCCGCAGCGCTGGCATCTGATGTCGGTTATTCTCAGCGCCGCCGCCTGTCTCGACTGGGCGGCGGCGCTGACCGGCTGCGCCGACGTGCCGCAGCTGCTGGCGGAAGCGGAACGCGCCGATGAAAACGCGGCGCCGCTGTGGTTTCTGCCCTATCTCTCCGGCGAACGCACGCCGCACAACAACCCGCAGGCGACAGGCGTCTTTTTCGGCCTGACGCACCAGCACGGTCGGCCGGAGCTGGCGCGCGCGGTGCTGGAGGGCGTCGGCTACGCGCTGGCGCAGGGCATGGACGCGGTGCACGAGTGCGGCGTCGCGCCCTCCAGCATTATGCTGATCGGCGGCGGCGCGCGCAGCGCGCTGTGGCGGCAGATGCTGGCGGATATCAGCGGCCAGACGCTTGATTACTGTCAGGGCGGCGAGGTCGGTCCGGCGCTGGGCGCGGCGCGTCTGGCGCAGCTGGCGCTCGACCCGCAGACCACGCTGCCCGCGCTGACGCGGGTGCAGCGCCATCAGCCCGATGCGGCGCGCCATAAGCGCTATCAGCCGCTGCGCGACACCTTTGCCCGCCTCTACGCGCAGCTGGCGCCGCTGATGCGGTAGGCTTGTCCCGCACTGTCGCCATCTTGTCCCGATTTGGCCTTCTTCCTGCGCGTCAGGCCCGTCATGATGGGCCTGAATTCATTTCTCAGGAGGCCGAAAATGGCACAGGCAGCGCTGTTGGTAATAGACGTTCAGCACTCTTTTTTGCACCGCGACTTCTGGCAGGAAGCCGATGTTCCGGCGTTTCAGCGCAATATCAGCGCGCTGATCGAAGGCTGTCAGGCGAAAGGGATGCCGGTGGTGGACGTATTTCACGTCGCGCCGCAGGGCCCCTTCTCGCTGGCGTCTGGCTGGGTAAAGCGAATGGACTTTTTGCAGCACGAGGCGACGTTCAGCGTGCAGAAACACGTGCATAACGCGCTGACCGAATCGGGGCTGCTGCCCTGGCTGCAGGAACGCTCAATCGATACCCTGATTATTAGCGGCATCCGCACCGAGCAGTGCTGCGAAACCACCGCGCGCGTGGCGTCCGATCTCGGTTTTAAGGTACTGTTTGTCTCTGAGGCGACGCTGACCTTCCCGATGACGCACAACGGCGTCACCCTCAGCAGCGCCGAACTGATTCACCGTACCGAAACCGTACTGGTTAACCGCTTTGCCGAGGTGGTGAGCGTGGAAGCGTGCCTGGCGCGCGTTTGATCACAAGGAGTGGCGCGATGCCGCAAACCGTCCTGTTTCTTACCTTGCCTGGCGTGATGGCGCTCGACCTGACCGGACCGGCGGAAACGCTGCGGCTGGCGGGAGATCGCTTCGCGCTGCGCTATATCGGCCCGCAGGAATCGGTTGTAAGCTCCACGCAGATGACCATCGCCAACATTGAGCCGCTGCCGGAAAGTCTGCCGCCCGACTGCCTGCTGGTGGTGCCGGGCGTCTGCGACTCCGCCATCTGGTTCGCCACGGCGCAGGCGGAAGCGGCGCGACGCTGGCTGCAGCGTCAGCAGCCGCTGCTGCGCGCGCGGCTGCTCTCCTTGATCTGCGTCTGTTCCGGCGCGCTGCTGGCGGCGCAGGCCGGGTTGCTCGACGGCGTGCAGTGCACGACCCATCACGAGGTGCTCTCAAGGCTGAAAGCCGCCGCGCCCGCCGCGCTGGTAAAGGAAAACCGCGTCTTCGTCGACGACGACAATATCTGGACCAGCGCAGGCATTACCGCCGGAATCGATCTTTCGCTGCACCTGATTAACCGGCTGTGCGGCGCGCAGACGGCGCTGGAAGTGGCGCGCGAAATGGTGGTGTGGTTCCGCCGCTCCGGCGACGATCCGCAGCTGTCGCCCTGGCTGCGCTACCGCAATCATCTGCATCCGGCGATACACCGCGCGCAGGACGCGATGATCGCCCATCCCGAGCACAGCTGGTCGCTGGAGGATCTCGCCGCGCGCGTCCACGTCAGCGGCCGCCATCTGGCGCGGCTGTTTCGTCAGCATCTGGGCATCAGCGTGCGCGACTACCACGAGCAGCTGCGGCTGGGCATCGCGCGCCAGCGCCAGCAGCAGGGCGAAGGCGCGGAAAAAGCGGCGCTGGCGGCGGGGTTTTCTTCGGCGCGCCAGCTGCGGCGCGCCCGCGATCGCTGGCGCGATCAGCTTACCCAGTGACGCCTGTCGAGACGCTGCAGGCCCATCGCCAGCAGCAGGCTGCCCGCCAGCGTGACGCCGAACACCCAGGGCAGATCGAGCAGCGGCCGCGACATATCGTCATAGTGGCGGGTACGCAGAAAGTGAATAAAGAGCGCGTGAAAGCCGTAGATCGGCAGCGAGTAGCGTGAAAGCGTGCCGAGCACTGGCAGCGTGCGGGCGTTCAGGGCGTTCTTGAACAGCACCAGCAGGCTGATGGCGGCGATAAACACCAGCGGGCCGCAGTAAAGATACCAGCGGTCGTTAAAGGCGCCGTTAGCAATCAGCGCCTGTTTCGTGCCGAAGGTAATGCCGATAACGCAGGCGGCGAACAGCCCCGCCGCCAGCGGCGTCACGCCGCGCTTTGCCGTCTCCATGGTGCCGATGGCGCGCCCCAGCAGGGCATAGAGCAGATAGTAGATACTGTCGCCGCTGACGTAGAGATTCACCGGCAGCCAGTGAAACGGCCCCACCGCCTGATCCACCGTGTTCGGGTTCGCCAGCACCGCCAGCACAATGACCAGCAGCGCCACATAGCGCGCCTGCACCGCTTTCACCTGAATCAGCGGCGACAGCAGATAGATGCCGATCAGCGCGAAGAAAAACCACAGATGATAAAACACCGGCTTCTGCAGCATCTTCAGCAGCGATCGCCCTTCGCTGATGGGCGTCAGCCAGGTGATATAGGCCAGCGCGACCGCGCTGTAAAACAGCAGGCAGAGCACCAGCCGCAGCAGATGGCGCGGCTGCGCGCTGCGTTCGCCGAAGAACAGGTAGCCGGAGATCATAAAAAAGAGCGGCACGCAGACGCGCGACGCGGAATTAAGCAGGTTGGCGATATCCCACCAGTGGCCGGTCACCGCCATCGGGCCGGTAATGTACCAGGTGGTGGTATGGATCACGATCACCATCAAACAGGCGACCGCGCGTAAATTGTCGATCCAGCAAATCTTGTGCGACATCGGGTCCTCTTGCGCATCACGATAGTGCGAAGAAGGGTAGACAGTCGCGATGCGTGCGACAACTTTTCGCGGCAGGATTCGGAGCCGTCTGGCATGCCCGCGCCCGGCAGGATTTCCGGCTGCACATCGCGCGGTCAAAGGGTATACTGGCGCACTCTTTTTTCATCTACCCGAATCGCGTGCGAAATCATCATGCAAAAGTTTGATACCAAAACCTTTCAGGGCCTGATCCTGACATTGCAGGATTACTGGGCGCGTCAGGGCTGCACCATCGTTCAGCCGCTGGACATGGAAGTGGGCGCTGGCACTTCACACCCTATGACCTGCCTGCGCGCACTCGGACCAGAGCCGATTGCCGCAGCCTACGTGCAACCGTCGCGCCGTCCGACCGACGGGCGCTACGGCGAAAACCCGAACCGCCTACAGCACTACTACCAGTTCCAGGTGATCATCAAGCCGTCGCCGGACAACATTCAGGAGCTGTATCTCGGATCGCTGAAAGAGTTGGGCATCGATCCCACCGTGCATGATATCCGCTTCGTGGAAGATAACTGGGAAAACCCGACGCTTGGCGCGTGGGGCCTCGGCTGGGAAGTGTGGCTCAACGGCATGGAAGTGACGCAGTTCACCTACTTCCAGCAGGTGGGCGGCCTGGAGTGCAAGCCGGTGACCGGCGAGATCACCTACGGCCTTGAGCGCCTGGCGATGTATATCCAGAGCGTCGACAGCGTTTACGATCTGGTCTGGAGCGACGGTCCGCTGGGTAAAACTACCTATGGCGACGTGTTCCATCAGAACGAAGTCGAGCAGTCTACCTACAACTTCGAATACGCCGACGTCGACTTCCTCTTTACCTGCTTCGAGCAGTACGAGAAAGAGGCGCAGCAGCTGCTGGCGCTGGAAAAACCGCTGCCGCTGCCGGCCTATGAGCGCATCCTGAAAGCCGCGCACAGCTTTAACCTGCTGGACGCGCGTAAGGCGATCTCCGTGACCGAGCGCCAGCGCTATATTCTGCGCATCCGCACCCTGACCAAAGCCGTGGCTGAAGCCTACTACGCCTCCCGCGAGGCACTGGGCTTCCCGATGTGCAATAACAACAAGTAAGAGGCAGCCATGACTGAAAAAACGTTTCTGGTGGAAATCGGCACCGAAGAGCTGCCGCCGAAAGCATTGCGCAGCCTGGCCGAAGCCTTTGCTGCGCAGGTTACCGCCGAGCTGGATAGCGCCGGCCTGGCGCACGGCGAAGTGCGCTGGTACGCCGCGCCGCGCCGTCTGGCGCTGAAAGTAGCGAGCCTGAGCGCCGCGCAGCCCGATCGCGAAGTTGAAAAACGCGGCCCGGCGGTCTCCGCCGCCTTTGACGCCGACGGCAAACCGACCAAAGCGGCGGAAGGCTGGGCGCGCGGCAATGGCATCACCGTCGATCAGGCCGAGCGCCTGAGCACCGACAAAGGCGAATGGCTGGTTTACCGCGCGCAGGTGAAAGGCGAATCTTCCCAGTCGCTGCTGCCCGGCATGATCGCCACCGCGCTCGGCAAGCTGCCGATCCCGAAACTGATGCGCTGGGGCGCGAGCGACGTGCAGTTTGTCCGTCCGGTGCACACCGTGACGCTGCTGCTGGGCGACGAGCTGCTCCCGGCGACCATCCTCGGCATTGAGTCAGGTCGCACGATTCGCGGTCACCGTTTTATGGGCGAGCCTGAATTCACCATCGACCATGCCGACCAGTATCCAGAGATTCTGGAAACGCGCGGTAAAGTTATCGCCGACTACGCCGTGCGCAAGGCGCAGATTAAAGCCGATGCCGAAGCGGCGGCGCGCCAGCTGGGCGGCAACGCCGACCTGAGCGACAGCCTGCTGGAAGAGGTCACCTCGCTGGTGGAGTGGCCGGTGGTGCTGACGGCGACCTTCGAAGAGAAATTCCTCAAGGTGCCGGCGGAAGCGCTGGTCTACACCATGAAGGGCGATCAGAAATATTTCCCGGTCTATGACGACGCGGGCAAGCTGCTGCCGAACTTTATCTTCGTCACCAATATCGCCTCGAGCGATCCGCAGCAGATTATCGCCGGTAACGAAAAGGTGGTGCGTCCGCGTCTGGCGGATGCTGAATTCTTCTTTAATACCGACCGCAAAAAACGGCTGGAAGATCATCTGCCGCGCCTTGAAACCGTGCTGTTCCAGAAAGAGCTCGGCACGCTGCGCGACAAAACCGATCGCATTCAGGCGCTGGCGGGCTGGATCGCCGCGCAGATTGGCGCAGACGTGAATCACGCGACGCGCGCCGGCCTGCTCTCCAAGTGCGACCTGATGACCAATATGGTGTTTGAGTTTACCGACACCCAGGGCGTGATGGGCATGCACTATGCGCGTCACGATGGCGAAGCCGAAGATGTGGCGGTCGCGCTTAACGAGCAGTATCAGCCGCGCTACGCCGGCGACGATCTGCCTTCTAACCCGGTGGCCTGCGCGCTGGCGATCGCCGACAAGATGGATACCCTTGCGGGCATCTTCGGCATCGGTCAGCATCCGAAGGGCGACAAAGATCCGTTTGCGCTGCGCCGTGCCGCGCTGGGCGTGCTGCGCATCATCGTTGAGAAGAACCTGCCGCTCGATCTGCAGACCCTGACGGAAGAAGCGGTGCGCCTGTATGGCAGCAAGCTGAGCAACGGCAAAGTGGTCGATGACGTTATCGACTTTATGCTGGGTCGCTTCCGCAGCTGGTATCAGGAAGAGGGCCACAGCGTCGATACGCTGCAGGCGGTGCTGGCGCGTCGTCCGACCCGTCCGGCTGATTTCGACGCGCGTATGAAGGCGGTATCGCACTTCCGCACGCTCGACGAAGCGGCGGCGCTGGCAGCGGCGAACAAGCGCGTCTCCAACATTCTGGCGAAATCGACCGAAACGCTGAACGACAGCGTGCAGGCGTCGCTGCTGAAAGAGAACGAAGAGATCCAGCTGGCGACCTTCGTGACCGCGCTCGGCGATAAACTGCAGCCCTACTTCGCAGAGGGCCGCTATCAGGATGCGCTGATCGAACTGGCGCAGCTGCGCGAGGCGGTCGATAACTTCTTCGACAAGGTGATGGTCAACGCCGACGACGCTGAAGTGCGCGTCAACCGCCTGACGCTGCTGGCGAAGCTGCGCGAGCTGTTCCTGCAGGTTGCGGATATTTCGCTGCTGCAGTAAGCCTGTAACCAGGTTTAAGCCAGTAATAAACGTAAAGGCCGACATGATTGTCGGCCTTTTTGTTTTCAGAGAAGCATGGCAGCCTGATTGATCAAACCCGTAAGGAAGACTATAGTAGCCGTTACGGGTTACAAGGATGTAGAGGGATATATGGGCGTTTATTTAACGCCTGAGTTCGACGCAGAGCGCAGGCGGTTGGGAATTACTGATAAAATTCTTTGTAAAACCGCCCGAAAGGTTTTTAGCGGGCTAAAAGGAAGTCAGTTGGGGAAATTTACCTATAAAAGGCGAATGGCCCTGCCGAAAGTTAGTGAGAGAGATGGCGCACGCTCAATCATTTTCTTTAATGACGGTGAGCATCTGTACTTTTTTTACCTTTACGCGAAAAGCTCGCTTACTAAAAAGAAAGGTAAGGAAATTGAAGACGCTGAAATAGACATTTTTTGCAGCATCGCTTCGGATTTTATAGAAATGGATGAGAGCAGAATAAAAGCGCTTCTTGAAGTGAAAGAACTATTTGAGGTTAATTGCGATGAGTGATGATTTGAAAAATATCTATGCTATGGCGAAACGCTATAACAAGCACGGCGTTGTGAAAGACGAAACTATCAAAACGATTGAAGCTCGCATTAAAGCCGCGGATATTCCTGAGGTTCGTCCAATGACGGGCGAAGAAATTAAGGCAGTCCGCCTGCGCTGGAAGCTTTCTCAGTCAGTTCTGGCGCGCACGACCGGCATGTCTGTTGAAAGCGTGTCAAAATGGGAGCGTGGAGAAAGTAAACCGAATCAGGCCGTGTTGCGCATTATTAATATGATTTCCGATAAAGGTCCGGAAATATTTATGTGTTGAGGCGCTATCAGCTAAAAGAAGTAACAGCGTTTTTCGCTGTGCATGCCATCTTCTTTTCTCTAAAAGCGCACAATCAATATTGTTTCCCTCTGATCGCTTGCCGTCATGCTACAGCGCTCAGATCGCGCTTTATAATCTAAGCGCTAAGCATGGCTATTTGCGATACGCATTACGCAGCCGGCGGCGCGGTGCGCGCAAAGCTCTCGCGCTGGAACAGCTGCTCCGCCAGCTTCACCAGCGCCGGGCGATCCACGCACCAGTTCGGCACCACATGGCGGAAGTTGATATAGCCGATAGTGCAGCCCACGGCGATATCGGCAAGATTCAGCGTGCCGTTATTCAGCAAACGGCCTTCCGCGGCAATGGCTTCCAGCTTATCCAGGCCGCGCAGGATCTTTTCCCGGTTGCGCGTCAGCACCTCGGCGGACTGCTGCTCCGGCGCGCGCAGCTTCTCGCGCACGATGATACTGGCGCAGTCGCTGACGCCGTCCGCCAGCCGCTCGGTCTGCCGAATATGCAGCGCCAGCCAGGCGTCCTCCGGCAGCAGCGCGGGCGCGTCGCCGCGCAGTTCCAGGTACTGCGCGATAATCGAGGAGTCGAACCAGGCCTGCTGGCTATCGTCAATCAGCGTCGGCACTTTGCCCAGCGGATTGTGGAGCGCGACGTGGCTGTCAGGACTGTAGGGCGCATCGTTAACAAATTCGAACACGATGCCTTTTTCCAGCAGAATGACAGATATTTTCCGTACAAAAGGGCTGGTATAGCTGCCGATCAGTTTCATCGCACTCCTCCGCTGTTAAAGGATTGAGTCAGCTCTCATCCGGGAAAAGAAAAGGGTTCAGGCTGCTGCGTGAGAAGCCTTCCTGCTCCATGCGCGCGTCCAGCACCAGCGAGGCGAGATCGTCCGCCACAGGCTCTAGCGCCGGATCCTTTTCCTGATAGAGCATCTTCAGATAGGTGCCGCAGTCGCCGCAGCTCTCCGCTTTGACCGCCGCCTGCTCGCTGTCCAGCGACCAGTAGTGGAGATCGCGTGTCTGCTCGCAGTTGCTGCACTTGCTGCGCGCCACATACCATTCGCTTTCGCACAGGTTGCAGTGCAGATAGCGCAGGCCCTGCTGCGTGCCGAGATGCACCACGCTCGCTACCGGCATGCTGGCGCACACCGGGCAGAACTGGCGCTGCTCGCCATATTCGGCGCGCGCTTTGCCGGGGATCAGCGCCGCCATCTGCGCCCAGTAAACCGACAGCGCCGCCCAGATAAACGGCGCTTTGTCGCTGCTGACCAGCGCGAACTCGCCTGCCAGCAGCGCGCTGGCCAGAGTTTCCAGTTCGCCCGCGGCGGTTTTTTCCAGGTTTTCCAGCACCGCCAGCGCCTGGCCGGTCATTTCCGGTTTCAGCTCGGCGATCAGCGAGTGCAGCAGACGCTGCCAGTGTGCGTCGCGCGGCAGGCTGTGAATATCAAGCGGCGGTTTGCCCTCGGCGGCGCTCTGCACCAGACGATCGTAGAGATCGCGGTGCAGCGGATGGTCGTACAGAACGATCTCTTGCGCCTGGGCGATCTTGGCGGCGAAACGCAGATAGTCGCCCAGCGGATTTTTAGCCGCCAGCTCGCGCAGCCGCGCGGCGCGGCGGCTATAGAGGTTCTTCAGCCGTGGAAAAAGTAACGGCGGAATGGTATCCGCCGTGTGTTTTTCGCTCTTCTCCAGCTGGTCTTGCGGGATGATGCGAATACTCATCAGGGGCGTTTTTCCTGTTGTGTTGAGCGGTTACGCTGCTCGCGATACCAGCGAGGATGGTGTTTTTCCGCCCATGCGGGGCTGACCCAACCTTCGACCATCGCCGTAATAGTGCCTTTGACCCATAGCGCCGCATAAATGTGCACCATAATCACCACGATCAGGCCCACGGCGGAGAGAGAATGCACCAGCAGCGCCGCGCGGATCAGCGGAATGCTGAAGGCGCCGGCGAACCAGGGACGCCAGATCACCACGCCGCTGAGCAGAAGCAGCACTAAGCTGATGATAGCAGCCCAGAACACACACTTCTGGCCAAAATTATAGCGGCCCGTATCGCCGACCTCTTCATTAAGGGCAATTTTGTTGATATTACGCGCCCACAGTAGGTCCTCTTTATTCACCAGATTATGATGCCAGTAGCGGAAAAACATCAGCAGAAAGGCAGCGAACATGGTGACGCCGATAAAGGGATGCAGGATGCGCGCCAGCTGCGGCGTGCCCAACACATTCATCAGCCAGTTGAACGAGGGGAACAGAAAGCCCAGCCCGCTCAGCGCCAGCAGCACGAAACAGATGGCGACAATCCAGTGATTGATACGCTCCGCCGCGCGGTAGCGTATGATGCGCTCGCTTTTTTTCATTCTTCCTCCTCCTTATGCTGCTCCTCGTCGACCCGGTTCGGGCCCACGCCGACATAGTGGAACACCGATGCGGCGAAGGTGGCGGCGAAGCCTATCGCCGCCAGCGGTTTCCAGACGCCTTTCCAGAACGTCACGGTTGGGCTGATGCCGGGGTTTTCCGGCAGCCCGTGGTAGAGCTGCGGCTTATTGGCGTGATGCAGCACATACATCACATGGGTGCCGCCAACGCCTGCCGGATCGTACAGGCCGGCGTTTTCGAAGCCGCGCGATTTAAGATCGGCGACGCGCTCCGCCGCCAGCTGCTGCATCTCCTCTTTACTGCCGAAGTGAATCGCGCCGGTCGGACAGGTTTTGACGCAGGCAGGTTCCTGTCCGACATTGACCCGATCGACGCAGAGCGTGCACTTATAGGCACGATTGTCCTCCTGGCTGATGCGCGGCACGTTGAACGGGCATCCCGCGATGCAGTAGCCGCAGCCGATGCAGTGGTCAGACTGAAAGTCGACAATACCGTTGGCGTACTGCACGATGGCGCCCGCCGACGGGCAGGCTTTCAAACAGCCGGGATCGGCGCAGTGCATACAGCCATCCTTGCGGATTAGCCATTCCAGTCGGCCATTCTCCTCAACCTCCGAGAAGCGCATTACCGTCCAGGCTTTGGCGTCGAGATCGGTCGGATTGTCGTAAACGCCGATATTGTGTCCAACCTCGGCGCGAATATCGTTCCACTCCGAGCAGGCGACCTGACAGCCTTTACAGCCGATACAGGTGGTAACGTCGATCAGCTTGGCGACCTGCTGCCGGTGATCGCGCGCCTGCGGCGCGGGCGTGAGCGAGCTGGTCGCGGAGCGACGAATAATGTCCTGTGTGGGGTAAGCCATGTTCGTTCTCCGTTACGCCTTTTCCACTTTCACTAAAAATCCTTTGTACTCCGGCGTTTGCGAATTAGCATCGCCCACTGACGGCGTCAGCGTGTTGGCGAGGAAGCCTTTGCGCGTCGCGCCTTCGAAGCCCCAGTGGCAAGGAATGCCGACGGTATCGACCGGCTTGCCGTCAATGTGCAGGCGCTGCAGGCGCCGCGTTACCACCGCTTTGGCTTTGATATAGCCGCGGCGGGAAGAGACTTTAACGCTGTCGCCCGCCTTGATGCCTTTCTCCGCCGCCAGCTCCGCGCCAATCTCCACAAACTGCTCCGGCTGCGCGATGGCGTTCAGCAGAGCGTGTTTCGTCCAGTGGCGGAACAGCTCGGTAATGGAGTAGGTGGTGGCGACGCAGGGATACTCGGCCGCTTCGCCCAGCTGGGCGGCGTCGCGCGCAAAGAGGCGCGCCACCGGGCTGTGGCTCTGCTGCGGATGCAGCGGGTTGGCCGCCAGCGGGCTCTCCATCGGCTCGTAGTGCTCGGGGAACGGACCATCGGCCATTTTGTCGAGCGCGAAGAGATGGCCCAGACCGTCCGGCTGCATAATAAAAGGGCCCGCCTGCTGCTGCGGCGCCAGCGCCAGCGGATAGTCCGGCACGTCGATGCCCTGCCAGCGCTGGCCGTCCCACTCAATCAGACGACGGTTCGGGTCCCAGGCTTTGCCCTGTTCGTCGGCGGAAGCGCGGTTATAGAGAATGCGGCGGTTGGCCGGCCACGCCCAGGCCCAGCCGGAAACTGCGCCCAGCCCGGAGGGATCGGCGTTGTCGCGGCGCGCCATCTGGTTGCCCTGCGGCGTCCAGCTGCCCGTATAAATCCAGCAGCCGCTGGCGGTGCTGCCGTCGTTGCGCAGTTCGGCGAAGGAGTTAAGCTGCTGGCCTTTTTTCAGCAGCAGCTTGCCGCTGGCGTCGTAAACGTCCTGCAGCGCGCGGCCGTTGCTCTCCTGCGCCACCTCTTCCGGCGACGGATCGGCAGGATTGCTGTAGTCCCAGCGCATCGCCATCAGGGGCTCCGGCGCGACGCCGCCTTCCTGACGGTAGAGTTCGCGCAGACGCAAAAAGAGATTGCCGAGGATTTTTCCGTCGTGCAGCGCCTCGCCCGGCGGTTCGGCCGCCGCCCAGTGCCACTGCAGCCAGCGCGACGAGTTGGCGACCGAGCCGTCCTCTTCGGCGAAGCAGGAAGAGGGCAGACGGAATACCTCCGTCGCGATCTGAGCGGGATCGACGTCGTTGAATTCGCCATGAGGCTGCCAGAAGCTGGCGGTTTCGGTGCTGAGCGGATCGATCACCACCATATACTTCAGGCGTGACAGCGCGCGACAGGCTTTGTTTTTGTCGGGGAAGGCGGCAAGCAGGTTAAAGCCCTGAATAAGCGCGCCGTTTATTTCGCCCTGCTCCATCATCTCCGCCTGCGCCATGCAGTCGTAGCTTTTATCCCACTTGGGCAGCCAGTCGTAGCCCCACTGGTTGTCCGCCGTGGCAGCGTCGCCGTAAAAACTCTTCATCAGGCTGATAAAGAACTTATCGGTGTTTTGCCAGTAGTTGACCTGGCCCGGCAGCGACGCGGCAGGCGTCGCTTTTTGCAGGTAGTCCGCCAGCGTCGCCATCTTTTCCGACGGCAGCGGCAGATAGCCCGGCAAACTTTGCGACAGCAGGCCAAGATCGGTATAGCCCTGCACGTTGGAGTGGCCGCGCAGCGCGTTGATGCCGCCGCCCGGCATGCCGATATTGCCCAGCAGCAGCTGGATCATCGCCGCGGTGCGGATAATCTGCGAGCCGTTGGTGTGGTGCGTCCAGCCCAGCGCGTAGAGGATGGTGGCGGTACGGTTGGGCGCGCTGGTGGTCGCCAGCTGGCGGCAGATAGCGAGAAAGGTCTCATGGGGCGTGCCGCACAGGCGCGTCACCATCTCCGGGGTGTAGCGGCTGGCATGCGCCTTGAGCAGATTCAGCACGCAGCGCGGATGGCTAAAGCTGTCATCGCGGCGCGCATGGCCGTTTTCATCCAGCTCATAGCGCCAGCTGGCGCGGTCGTACTGGCGCGTCTCCGCGTCGTAGCCGCTGAACACTCCCTCTTCGAAGCCATAGCCCTCGCTGACGATCAGCGCGGCGTTGGTGAAAGCGCGCACGTACGGCTGCTGAATCTGATTGTGCTGCAGCAGATAGTTGATGACGCCCATCAGAAACACCACGTCGCTGCCCGCGCGCACCGGCGCATAGAGATCCGCCACCGACGCCGAGCGGTTGAAGCGCGGATCCACGACGATGACCTGCGCGTTGTTGCGCGTCTTCGCCTCGATCACCCACTTAAAGCCGACCGGATGCGCTTCCGCCGGATTGCCGCCCATGATCAGCACCACGTTGGCGTTTTTGATGTCGTTCCAGTTGTTGGTCATCGCGCCGCGGCCGAAGCTGGGCGCCAGCGCGGCGACCGTCGGGCCGTGGCACAGCCGTGCCTGGTTCTCCAGCGCGACGATGCCGAGCGCGCGCGCGAATTTATGGTCGAGCAGGCCGGTTTCATTGCTGGCGGCCGACGAACAGAACATGGCGGTGGTAGGCCAGCGGTTGACCGTGACGCCAGCGGCGTTGGTTTGCTGGAAGTGGGCGTCGCGATCCTGCTTCATCAGTCGGGCGATGCGCTCAAAGGCCTCCTGCCAGCTGATGCGCTGCCACTTGTCGCTGCCCGGCGCGCGATACTCCGGATATTTCAGCCGCTGGTCGCTGTGAATATAGTCGAGCACGCCCGCGCCTTTCGGGCAGAGCGAGCCGCGGCTGACGGGATGATCGGGATCGCCTTCGATATGGTAGATAGCGGCGCTGGCGTTTTTGGCGCCGTCGCCGAGGCTGTAGATCAGCATGCCGCAGCCGACGGAACAGTAGGTGCAGTTATTGCGCGTCTCTCTGGCGCGTACGAGCTTATATTCCCTGACGCCAGCTAACGCGGATTCCGGGGCGAAGCCCAGCAGCGCCGCGCTGGTTCCCGCCATTCCGCCAGCGCAGATTTTGAAAAAACTCCGTCTGGTAATTTGCATTTATCTTTCTTCTTTATTGGCTCCATTGCGAAGCTATGCAAAATAACAAGCCTGTCTGCGTCTTATTTGATGAAGGTCAATAAGTTAGTCTTTAGTAATGCTTTTTTTAAATTCTGTTTAAATTTGTTTAGAGTGCGGGCAGCGGAGCGCGCCTTTTTTCAGGGGCCGGTAAAAATAGCATTCCTTTATTAAAATCGATGTTAAAGCGCAATGGAAAATCATTCTCATTTACCTCGCAGAGGCGCACCACAGCGCTATTGGCTATCTTTTCACCGCATAATTTGTATAGCGGTTTTTTTGCGCTGCCGGTGACAACAGGGCAAACTTAAGCGCACTGCTGGCCGCCTGCGCGGCCGCAGAAAATTTAATTTCTTGTTAATAACAGGTCGTACTCCTTGAACGTTATCCCGCAAACTCCCGGCGAAAATTTAACAACTCAAACCGGCGCCAGCGAAATGCCGGTGTGGCAGCGTGCCGATTTGACCGTGGCGCAGCCCGACTGGCTAGCGGATGAAGTGCCGGTCGCCCTCGTCTATAACGGCATCTCCCACGTGGTGATGATGACCACGCCGAAAGATCTGGAGGCGTTTGCCATCGGCTTTTCCCTGTCGGAAGGCATTATTGACGCGCCGGGCGATATTTTTGGTCTGGACGTGGTGCCGGGTTGTAACGGCATTGAGGTGCAGATCGAACTTTCCAGCCGACGTTTTATGGCGCTGAAAGAACAGCGTCGCGCGCTGGCGGGACGCACCGGCTGCGGCGTATGCGGCGTCGAGCAGCTGGATCAGATCGGCAAGCCGGTGCAGCCGCTGCCTTTTACGCAGACCTTCGATCTGGCGCAGCTGGATCGTGGCCTGAGCCAGCTGAAGAGCGTTCAACCGGTCGGCCAGCAAACCGGCTGCACCCATGCGGCGGCCTGGCTGCGTCCAGACGGCGAGCTGGCAGGCGGCTGCGAGGATGTGGGGCGCCATGTCGCGCTGGATAAGCTGCTCGGCTACCGCAGCGGCGCGGCGTGGGGCGACGGCGCGGTGCTGGTCTCCAGCCGCGCCAGCTATGAGATGGTGCAGAAATCCGCCATGTGCGGCGTCGAGATCCTGTTCGCCGTCTCGGCGGCGACGCGGCTGGCGGTTGAGGTTGCCGACCGCTGCAACCTGACGCTGGTGGGCTTCAGCAAGCCGGGCCGCGCCACGGTTTATACTCACCCGCAGCGCCTGCGCTGACCGGCTGCTGCCGCCTGAACGTTCTGCTGTCAGGCGGCGGCGGTTTCCGCCTGGAATATCGCCTCCATTTTTTCCCACGCTTCGCCAACGTCTTCCGCCAGGCTGAACAGTCCGGAGGTGCCGACAATAAAGACCTCTACGCCAGAAGCGGCGATTTCCCCGAAGGTGCGCGCGTTGCAGGAGCCGTCGATCTCGGTGAGGTAGCGATAGCCTCCCTGCTCGCGCATCTTAATCAGCCGGCCTATTTTTTCCAGCGTCTCAGGAATAAAGCGCTGTCCGGCGAAGCCGGGATCCACTGACATCACGGTAACCTTGTCGAGCAGATGGGCATATTCGCGAATCGCGTCGGCGGGCGTGGCGGGATTTAACACCACGCCGCAGCGGCGGCCCGCGTCCTTTATCTGGCTCAGCAGGCGAAAGATTTTGTTGCTGGCCGTCTCGGGATGAAAGCTGATGATATCGGCACCCGCATCGAGACAGAGCGGGATAATATCCTCCGGATGATTGACCATTAAATGCACGTCAATCGGCACGTCGGTTATCTTGCGCAGGTTTTCGATAAAGAAGGGCGACAGGGTAATATTCTTCACGTAGCTGCCATCCATAATATCCACATGATAAAAGGCGGCGCGTTTATTCATGGCTTCGATCTGTTCACGGAAGCGCGTTAAATCCATGCACATCAGTGAAGGTGAAAATTTTGCACGCATGTAGGTTGCCTCATTGAGCGAGCGGCGCGCGCCGCCCGCACGATTAACGGAAGAGTGCGATGAGATGGCCGAGAACAATGCCGACGATGCCGAAGTCCGCGTCACCGAAGGTGGTGGAGGCGAAGCCGAGTTCGCCCATCAGCGGCAGCAGGATCGCCGGCAGAAAAGAGATCAGCAGGCCCTGCACGAACGCGCCGAGTACGGCGCCGCGCCGTCCGCCGGTAATATTGCCGTAGACGCCGGCGGTTGCGCCGCAGAAAAAGTGCGGCACCAGGCCCGGCACGATCACGCTCAGCCCAAACAGCGGACAGAGAAACATACTGAGCAGCCCGGCGGCGAAGCTGGAGAGGAAGCCGATAATCACCGCGTTTGGCGCAAAGGGAAAGACGGTGGGACAGTCCAGCGCCGGTCTGGCGTTGGGCACCAGCTTGTCGGCAATGCCTTTAAAGGCCGGCACGATTTCCGCAATCACCATGCGCACGCCGGCCAGAATGATATAGACGCCTGCAGCAAAGGTAATTGACTGAAGGATGGTGAAAACCAGGAAGTTCTGGCCGCCGCTGACCTGCGTTTCGGTAAAGGTTTTGCCCGCCACCAGCACCAGCGCGATAAACAGGATCATCATGGTCAGCGAGATGGCCACCGACGAGTCGCGCAGGAAGTTGAGACTCTTCGGCACCTTGAGTTCTTCGACAGAGGGGCTGCCTTTGCCCACCGCTTTGCCCACCAGCGCCGAGAGCAGATAGCCGGTCGAACCAAAATGACCGAGCGCCAGCTCGTCCGAATTGGTGATTTTGCGCGTAAAGGGTTGCAGTATCGCCGGGCTAATTACCATCATCGCGCCCAGAATCAGCGATCCGGTCACTACCAGCCAGATGCCGGTTACGCCGCCGACAGAGAGGATCACCGCCAGCATCGCCGCCATATAGAGCGTATGATGGCCGGTTAAAAAGATATACTTTAGCGGCGTAATACGCGCCAGCACGATATTTACCAGCATGCCGAAAACCATAATCATGGCGGTTTCCGTGCCGTAGTTGCGCTGCGCCAGCGCCGCCATCGCATCGGTATTCGGCACCACGCCCTGAATGGCGAATGAGTGCTCAAATAGCTGGCTGAATATCGTCAGAGTGGCGGCGATAATATTGGCGCCAGCAATCAGAATAACGAACCCCATGATGGTTTTCAGCGTGCCGGAAATAACATCCGACACAGGTTTCTTTTGCAGAAGCAAACCGATTAATGAGAAAAGGCCGACAAGAATGGCGGGTGTTCCCAGAACATCCTTAATAATAAACTGCATCATAATGACTCCCTGTGGGCGGATTCGCCCGAGTAATTACAGGTGTTCAGCCAGGATGGTTTTAATTTGCGCATTGTCCAACAGGTTGGTCAGGCCAAAAACCTGCGCGCGATGGCCGGTTAACCGATCGGCAATATCTTTGGCGCTGATAATTAAATCCGCAGGTTCTGACATCGCCGAGGTCAGGTCGGTATGGCTGACCTCGGCCTGTTTGCCTAGCTCGGCCACGAGCTTCTTGACGTTCATTTCCACGATAAAGCTGCTGCCCAAACCGTTGCCGCATACGATTAAAACTTTTTTCATGACGAGACTTCCTGCTGGTTAAGCGTTAAAGCTGCCTGAATGGCAGCGGGCGAAGTGGCCGACAGCAGCAGCTGCAGGCGAGATTCATCGCTGAAGAGTTCCGCCAGCGCAGCGATCATCTGCAGATGTTCGTCGCCGTTCACGGCGCTGAGCATCACGATCACCCGTACTGGGTCGTTCTCTCCTGCCTCGAAGCTTACCCCTTGCTGGATGCGCAGCAGCGACAGCGCATTGGCGCATGCGCCCTGTTCCGGCCTGGCGTGCGGCATGGCGAGGCCGGGCGACAGCACATAGTAGGGCCCGATTTCAGCGTGCGAGGCGAAGATGGCATCCAGATAGGCAGGCATGATGGCACCCTGCTGCAGCAGCGGCTCCGCCGATTTACGCAGCGCGTCCTGCCAGTTTTCCACCCTGTCCACTACGCAGATGGCGTTTGGTTTTAGCCACTGGTTGATCATCGCAAGCTCCTGTTGGTTGCTGAATGAGCTGAATAATGGGCGATTTCTGAAGCGCTTTACTGTGAAGTCGCTCTCAAAAGTTAGCGCTAACATCAAGAATGTTATTTTCTGTGTTATCGCTAACATTTCTGATTGCGATCCTTGCATAGTGGTCGGCAAGCCAGGAGACTGACTGTTTACGCGATAGCCTCAGGCATTAGACGATCACGGAAAAGCGGTCCGAGCATAGCGTGCCGCCGCATTTGGTTTTAAGCTGCGTCCAACACAACAGGAGAGCTGACAGGAGAAGGCATGGCAGAGAAACGGCGACGCAGTACCGGCAAAAGCACGCTGGCCGATGTTGCCCGTTTGGTAGGGGTGAGCACTATGACTGCATCGCGCGCGCTGCGTATGCCCGAGAAAGTCTCGCAAGACATCCGTGAAAAAATCGAAGCGGCCGTGGCGGAGCTGGGCTATGTGCCCAACGTGCAGGCGCGTAACCTGGCGTCCGCCTCGTCGCGCCTGATTACTATGGTGGTGCCGTCCTTTGCGACGCCAGGCTGTGCGGCGGTGTCAGAAGCCCTGCAGCAGGTGCTGAATCCCCGCGGCTATCACGTCATGCTGGCCGAAGCGGACTACTCGACGGCTAAAGAGAGCGAGCTGATTGAGATGCTGCTCTCTTACAATCCCGCGGCGATCGTGCACTTCAGCTTCGACAACACCTCCGACGCGCATCGCCTGCTGAGCCATTCCGGCCTGCCGGTGATGGATATCGGCGGCGTGCATCGCGAGTCGGTCGGTATCAGCATCGGCGTAGACTATGCCAAGGCGATCCGCCTGCTGGTGCAGCATCTGGTGGAGAGCGGCTATCGCCATCCAGGGCTGCTCTGCACGCAAACCAACAGCACGATTTTCCGTCAGCTGCTGAACGGCTGGCACAGCGGCATGCTGGCGCTGAATCTGTCGCCGCATCGCGTCGTCAGTTCGCCACTGGCGGCCTCTTTCGCTGTCGGCCACAGCCTGCTGCCTGAAATCCGCATGACCTGGCCGGAGCTGGACGTGTTGATCTGCACCAGCGACGAAGTCGCCTGCGGCACCATAATGGCGTGCCACGCGGCGGGCATCGCCGTGCCCAGCCAGTTCGCCGTCGCCAGCATTGGCGGCGGGCCGCTTTCCGCCGTCTGCTCGCCACCGCTGACCACGGTGGCGCTGCCCTATGAAGAGATGGGCGCGCTGGCGGGCAAGCGGCTGCTGGCGGCGCTCGACGGTGATGAGCCGGCCATCTTCAATGAGCTGCCGGCGATCCTTAAACCGCGCGCCAGCAGCGGCAGACTGTAAAAACAACGGTTTGCTTATAAGGAATTTGTAAATTCCTTATGTTTAATGGGGCATTGATTACCCTTTTCCGGATCATGAATTTAACTATAATGGTTCGACTGCTTACGCGGCACGCCATCAGGCGGCGCCGCTCAAATATGAAATGGAGAGGAAGAACATGAGTTATTCACTGCCATCCCTGCCTTACGCCTACGACGCACTGGAACCGCACTTCGACAAGCAGACGATGGAAATCCATCACACCAAACACCACCAGACCTACGTTAACAACGCTAACGCAGCGCTGGAAGGAACCGAATTCGCTGACCTGCCGGTTGACGAGCTGATCACCAAACTGGATCAGGTTCCGGCAGACAAAAAAACCGTGCTGCGCAACAACGCTGGCGGCCACGCTAACCACAGCCTGTTCTGGAAAGGCCTGAAAACCGGCACCACGCTGCAGGGCGACCTGAAAGCGGCTATCGAAAAAGATTTCGGCAGCGTAGAAAAATTCCAGGAAGAGTTTGAGAAAGCCGCCGCTACCCGCTTTGGTTCAGGCTGGGCGTGGCTGGTGAAAAAAGGCGACAAACTGGCCGTGGTCTCTACCGCTAACCAGGACAACCCGCTGATGGGCGAAGCGATCTCCGGCGCATCAGGCTACCCGATTCTGGGCCTGGACGTCTGGGAGCACGCCTACTACCTGAAGTATCAGAACAAACGTCCTGACTACATCAAGGCGTTCTGGAACGTGGTGAACTGGGACGAAGCAGCAGCGCGTTTCGCCTCTGCAAAATAAGTTCATCCGTTAAAAAAGCCAAAACCGGCGAAGCGATTCGCCGGTTTTTTTATGGCTGAAACAGCGCTAAGTAAACCGCAGCTAAACATGCACACAGTAGGCTTTTAACCTTTCAGGACATTAACCTTCCGTTGAATTTCACGCGGGTAGGCTAAATAACATTCCACCAGAGAATGTTACATCATGTCCATTATAACTACGCCTGCGCCGACCGCCGAGTCGTCGGCTTCGCTGTTTTTTCAGTTAATCAGCGGAAAATATATCCCGAATAAACTGTGGTTGAGTAAACAATTCCGCCTGAAGTTCGCGCTGCGAACGGTGGCGTTTCCCGTGACGACGCTGCGTTATTTACACCAGCTGTCGCACCTGCCCGATTTGCATCAGGTGATGAGCGTGCAGGGGCTGTTACCCGCGAAGCCGCATCGCCCCTATTTGCGCGCGGGGTTCAGCGTGGCGGCGCGCGCTCAGGCGATCCTTGATCACTATCAGCTGGTCGCCGCATTGCAAAACGGCCGGCTGCGCCAGCTGCTGCAAAGCCCCGGCGATAATTTACTGGCGACGCTGAGCGGGAAAAACGGCGAGACGTTCGAGCTCTTCTCCTGCCCAGGGCGTTTCGATCGCGAAGGGGAAATTACGCTGGTGCTGCGCTATCAGAATGAGGCTATCGCTTCGCTCTCGTTTTCGCTGATCAAGGAAGCGGGGCTGCGTACTCTGCTGATCGGTGGCCTGCAGGGGCCGCGCAAACATGTCTCCAACGACGTGATCCGCGAGGCGACGAAAGCGGCGCACGGGTTGTTTCCCAAACGCCTTGTTATGGAGGTGGTCTGTATGCTGGCGCAGCGCTGCGCGGCGGAGAAGATTATCGCCGTCGGCGATACCACGCATGTGTTCCGCAGCCTGCGCTATCGTCACAGCAAAAGTGATTACTTTTTCGCCAGCTACAGCGAGTTCTGGACATCGCTGGGCGGCGAAGCGCGCAAAGACGGACTCTATCAGCTGCCGCTCAGCCTGCCGCGTAAGGCGCTGGAGGAGATCGCCAGTAAGAAGCGCGCCGAGTATCGGCGACGTTATGAACTGCTGGATGCGCTAGCGCAGCAGGTGTCAGCTGCCATCGGCCAGCGCGGAGAGGATCAGGCGGCCGCCTGATCCCGAACTCAGAACGGCTTCTTCGCGAAGCCGGTCATGACCTTCAGGCCCATTTCGCGGCCCAGCGCGGTCATCGGATGCACGACCACCAGACCGCGCACGCTTTTCTTCAGCGTGCCCATATCAGCCTGCTCTTTTTTGGTGATCTCGCGGCTGAACGGCAGATCCATCAGCTTTTGCGCTTCTTTGCTCAGCTTGTCGTCACGCTTGTCGCGCAGACGTTCAATCTCGGTAACCAGCTTCTCTTTTTCTTTCAGCAGCGCGCCCAGCTTCTCGGCGTCGCCCGCTTCCAGCAGCTGCGGCTCTTTACGATTCAGGGCGTCCAGCTGATCGCTCAGACGTTTAATCTCGGCTTTTTCTTGCTCTTTCATGGCGAAAACTCGTTGTGGAAAACAGGCAAAGGATACACGAAAAGCGGCGCAAATTCGCGCGCGGCGAGAGACCAGGGCGCCTGAATCTCAGGCGCCGGGACGTTTGAACGCCTGTTTCAGGCTGATACGCGAGATCAGTTCGGTCAGAGAGAGCACCATGGTCGAGCGCACCATTTGCAGATAGCGCTGTTGCTGCATGGCGCGCAGCTCGGCGTCGTCGGGATGAAAGTCCGGTTTCGGCGGCCAGGCGGCCACGCAGTGCAGCTCGCCGAACGGGCCGAGGATCTCATCGTCGGTAAAACGGTAATCGTTTCGATCGTGGTTCAGCTCTTCGCGCAGCGCCAGCAGCAGCTCGCAATCTTCATACTCATGGCGGCTGATGACCCCCAGACCGTAGATCAGCTTAAGGCGCACCGGCAGCTCGCCGAGCGGGCCGTCGCCCAGCAGCAGCGGCTCGACCGCATACTTCACCGCGTAGTCATCCTTGCGAAACACCTGCAGCACCAGCAAATTGACCGCTTCGGCCAACAGCTCGACGGCGGCGATCAGGAAGCTTCTCACCGAGCGTCCGGCGTTCAGGCGCTCAAGCACCCGGTTTTCAAAAGCTTGCTTCTCTTCCATTGTCGCCTGCAGAATTCTGATACCGTCAACGGGCGCCGCGTCGCCGCGCCCGTACCGCTTGTGCGTGACTGACACGCGCCTGTCAGACCATCGCGTTGTACGCGCTGACCGCCGCCGCCACCACTTCGCTGTCGGCATCCAGACCGGATACCTGCGCCAGCGTCGCCTGCGGACCTTTCTCGTTAATCAGCGCTTCCAGCTCCTGCGCCTGCGGATCCTGCGCGCTGCGATAGTGCATCGCGGCCGCGATACCCTGCACCAGATGCACGTTCGGCAGCTGATACTCCAGCGTGCCCAGCGTCGGTTTGATCAGGCGATCGCCTGCGCTCAGCTTACGCAGCGGCTGACGGCCTACGCGCTCTACATCATCTTTCAGGTAGGGATTCTCGAAGCGGCCGAGGATTTTTTCGATATAGGCGGCGTGCTTGTGGGCGTCGAAACCGTAGCGCTTGATCAATACTGCGCCGCTCTCTTCCATCGCCCCTTTGACCACCGCTCGGATTTTCTCATCCAGGATGGCATCGCGTATGGTCTGATGCCCGGCGAGCTGGCCGAGATAGGCGGTGATGGCGTGGCCGGTGTTAAGGGTAAACAGTTTGCGCTCGACGAACGCCATCAGGTTGTCGGTAAGCTCCATGCCCGCAATGGTGGGCAGCTCGCCTTTGAACTGGGTTTTATCGACAATCCACTCGCTAAAGGTTTCCACGGTGACCTCCAGCGGATCGTTGCTGCCCGCTTCGGACGGCGGCACGATGCGGTCTACGGCGGAGTCGACGAAGCCGACGTGCTGCTCGACCCAGGCGTGATGCTGCTCCGGCAGCGCTTTCAGCACGTGCTGCTTCAGCTGGCTGGTGCCGCGCACCATGTTTTCGCAGGCGATAATATTCAGCGGACGATCGTTGCCCTGGTCATGGCGTTGCGCCAGGCCCTTCGCCACGCTGCCCGCGATGCGCTCCAGAATTTGCGGGCCGACGGCGGTGGTCACCAGATCGACTTCCGCAACCAGCGCGATAATGTCGTCACTGGTGCTGTTGATGGCGCTGACGCCCTTCACGATTTCCACTTTCGCCTGCTCGCCAACCACATGTACTGGATATTCATGACGCGCGTTCAGTGCATCCAGCACCACCTGGTTAACATCGGCGAACACCAGTTCAATGCCTGCATCCGCCAGCAGCTTGCCAATAAAGCCGCGACCGATATTACCTGCTCCAAAATGTAACGCTTTCATAATATTGACCCATATCAAATGACGATGGGGCGGGCACGCCCGCCCCGGAAATCGGGACGGGCTTACCCGCCCCAGGGAAATTCACGCAGGACGTTTAGGCGGTCGCCGGGCTGCCTGACAGCAGATCCAGCACTTCCTGCACGCTGGTGGTGTGCGCCAGCTTCTCAATCACGCTTTCGTCGTCCAGCGCATTGGTCAGGCTGGTGATCACCTGGATGTGCTCGTTATTGCGCGCCGCGATGCCGATAACCAGGCGGGCCACGTCATCCGCATCGTCGCCGAACAGCACGCCCTGCGGATACTGACAGAACACCACGCCGGTTTTCAATACGCGATCTTTCGCTTCCACCGTGCCGTGCGGCACGGCAATCGACTCGCCGAGATAGGTCGGGGTGAGTTTTTCACGCGCCAGCATCGCTTCAACATATTCCGGCTGAACGTAGCCGCCTTTCACCAGCTGCTCGCCGGCAAAGCGAATCGCCTGCTCTTTGTTGCTGGCGCTCAGGCCGAGGAAGACGTTGTCCGCGCCCAGCTTAAACAGATGCGGATTGCTGGTGTCGTAGCTGTCCGCCAGCGCGGTCTGTACCACTTCGCGGTGCGCTTCGCTGCGGTTTGCCGCCACCAGGCGATCGGTCAGATTGCTGTAGAGCGCACTGTCGAGGAAGTTGTTCAGCGAGATATGCTGCGCCTGCGGCGCCTGACGCATCGCGCGCTCGGTGAGGTCGCGGTGAGTAATCACTAGATCGACGTCGCCCGGCAGCGAGTTAATCGCGCTGTTGGTGACGGACACGTTCGTGAGTCCCGCATCCTGCACTTTCTTACGCAGCACGCCTGCGCCCATCGCGCTGGAACCCATGCCGGCGTCACAGGCGACGATGATTTTACGCACGTGGCTGACGTCAACGCTGCTGGCGTCGGCGACGACTGGCGCGCCCGCTACGGCCTGGCCTTTCGACTGGGCTTTCATGTCATGCATGCGTTTGGTCGCCGCTTCGATATCGTCTTCCTCTTTGACTTTGCTGGTTTTCAGCAGGATAGAGGAGACCACGAAGGAGACCGCAAAGGCTGCGATAATCGCCGCGATATTGGCGAAGTAGGCGCCTTTCGGCGTCATCGCCAGCACTGCAAGGATAGAGCCTGGAGAGGCCGGAGAGACCAGACCGCCATTGAGCAGCGTCAGGGTGAAGACGCCGGTCATGCCGCCCAGAATCACCGCCAGCAGCAGACGCGGCGCCATCAGCACATACGGGAAGTAGATTTCGTGAATGCCGCCGAGGAAGTGGATGATCGCTGCGCCGCCCGCAGACTGCTTAGCGCTGCCGCGGCCAAAGATCATATAGGCTACCAGCACGCCCATGCCCGGACCCGGGTTCGCTTCGATCAGGAAGAAGATCGACTTGCCCGCTTCGCTTGCCTGCTGGATGCCCAGCGGCGAGAAGATGCCGTGGTTAATGGCGTTATTAAGGAACAGAATTTTCGCTGGCTCAACGAAAATCGAGGTCAGCGGCAGCAGGTTGTTCTGCACCATCAGGTTGACGCCTGCGGCGAGAATATGCGACAGACCTTCCACCAGCGGACCGATAGCCAGAAACGCCAGTAGCGCCAGCAACATGCCGATAATGCCGGCGGAGAAGTTGTTGACCAGCATTTCGAAGCCGCTTTTGATTTTACCGTCAACGGCGCGGTCGAAAGATTTGATCGCCCAGCCGCCCAGCGGACCGGCAATCATCGAGCCAAGGAACATCGGCATATCGGCGCCGACAATGACGCCCATGGTGGTGATCGCGCCGACCACGCCGCCGCGATCGCCGCCAACCAGACGTCCGCCGGTGAAACCGATCAGCAGCGGCAGCAGGTAGGTGATCATCGGGCCGACCAGTTTCGCCAGCGTCTCGTTAGGAATCCATCCGGTCGGGATGAACAGCGCGGTGATGATACCCCAGGCGATAAACGCACCGATGTTAGGCATCACCATATTACTCAGAAAGCGACCAAAGCTTTGAACCTTGACCTTGACTGATGAGGACATAAAGCCACCCCTTATCGAGACGCGCTGCAATAAGAGAGCGCGTTTGTTTTTGTTAAGCCAGCACGGCGTCGAACCGTCGCTATTACTGTATGCAGGCGGACTCTAGCACGCCAATATGACGCTGCGTAGCGGGTGGCTTAAGTGTGATCCATATCACTCAATTAAGGTGGGGACAGGGGCTGTTTTAGTGAGTTAGATCACATAATAACAGTGTAAAAAAAGCACGGAGGCTGTTTTTTCGCCGCTAAACAGGGGTAAATGTGACTGATATCACATTTATATCTGTTCTGTTTGTTTCATATATGTGACTAAGATCACAAAGTATTTTTGGCCGAAAATGCGCCAGATCACACTCCCGACGGCGCGTTTCTCTGACTGGCGATAATCTGAAAGAGAGCAACAGCAGAAAGGCCGAGACAAGCGCGGGGGCTTGTCTCGGAAGAGAGATTACTGCAAGCCGTTTTGAACAGCTGTTTGCGCCTGGGTTAACGCCTGCGCGTTAGCGGAGATAGTGCTCATCAGCGCATTATATTGCGTGACCTGATCGGGAGTCGGGAACTGAACGGCGTTATTGTTAAAGCTCACGCGCGGTCCCTGCTGCTGCAGGAAGTCGCCCGCCTGCGCCGCGCCTTGGCTCAGCGCCTGTAGCTTCGGCAGCAGCGGCACCAGCTGAGTGGCTGGCTGCGTGACGACTTTGTCGTAAGCGGCGTCGTAGGCCTTTTTCAGATCCTCTTCCTGCTTAAGCGAGGCTTTGCTGCTGTCCGCCTGCATTTTAGCGCTCTCCAGCTGCTGCGTGACAATCACCAGCGCGCCGTTGGCCTGGCGCAGCGCATCGCGGCGCGTCAGATAGTCCTGCGGCACGCGGATCGCCGATAGCTCATCGACCACCGGACGCATGCCCTGATCGATCGCCTTATTCACCTGCTGGGAAAAGCCGTAAAGGATGGCGTAGTCGCCCGCATATTTACCAAAATTCTGCTTCTGGCTTTCGCTCAGGCTCGGCAGATGTTCGCCGCTGCGCATGACGGTGTTTTGCAGAAAATCGATAAAGGCTTTGCGCTGATCGCCCTCTTTGTCGCCGCACGCGGTGAGGTTAAGCACCAGTAACGCGGCGCCGAGCAACATGCCGGTACGCATCCAGATGCGAGAAATTCCTGATGCCATAAGGGCAACTCCTGTAAATGAGAATGTAGATAACCGAGGAATGGTCCTAAAGAATAGAGCAAAGTAGCGCTCAGGCACAACGCCGGCAAGCGCGAAACGCGCAGCGGCAGAGAGGTATCCGGGCAGTCGCCTGCCCGGAAGGGTCGAAAGGATTAACCGGTATTACGCATGCCTGCCGCGACGCCCGCGATGGTCACCATCAGCGCCTGCTCGACGCGCGGATCGGCCTCTTCACCGCGCGCTTCCTGCGCGCGCGAACGCTGCAGCAGCTCCGCCTGCAGTACGTTGAGCGGATCGGTGTAGACGTTACGCAGCGCGATCGATTCGGCTATCCACGGCTGATCCGCCATCAGATGCGCGTCGTTGGCGATGGTCAGCACCGCTTTGATGTCGGCGTCAAGCTGGTCGCGCAGCTGTTTGCCCAGCGGCCACAGCGCGGTGTCCACCAGACGCTGATCGTAATATTCCGCCAGCCACAGGTCGGCTTTGGCGAATACCATCTCCAGCATGCCGAGCCGCGTCGAGAAGAACGGCCAGTCGCGGCACATCGCTTCGAGCTGATCCTGATGGCCCTCGTCCATCGCCTTTTGCAGCGCCGCGCCCGCGCCGAGCCAGGCTGGCAGCATCAGACGGTTCTGCGTCCAGGCGAAGATCCAGGGAATGGCGCGTAGCGACTCGACGCCGCCGGTCGGGCGACGTTTCGCCGGACGCGAGCCGAGCGGCAGCTTGCCCAGCTCCTGTTCCGGCGTGGCGGAGCGGAAGTAGGGTACGAAGTCCGGATTTTCGCGCACGTAGCCGCGATACATGGCGCAGGAGTGCTGTGAGAGCTGATCCATAATGCTGTGCCACTCTTTTTTCGGTTCCGGCGGCGGCAGCAGGTTCGCTTCCAGGATCGCGCCGGTGTAGAGCGACAGGCTGGCGATGGTGACTTCCGGCAGGCCATATTTAAAGCGGATCATCTCGCCCTGTTCAGTCACGCGCAGGCCGCCTTTCAGGCTGCCCGGCGGCTGAGAGAGCAGCGCCGCGTGTGCGGGCGCGCCGCCGCGACCGATGCTGCCGCCGCGTCCGTGGAACAGCGTCAGAGCGATGCCGGCTTTCTCACAGGTTTTGATCAGCGCGTCCTGCGCCTGATACTGCGCCCAGCTGGCGGCCATCACGCCGGCGTCTTTCGCCGAGTCGGAGTAGCCGATCATCACCATCTGCTTGCCCTGAATAAAGCCGCGATACCAGTCGATATTCAGCAGCTGACTCATGACGTCGTTAGCGTTGTTGAGGTCGTCGAGGGTTTCAAACAGCGGCGCCACCGGCATCGCGAAGGTGATGCCCGCCTCTTTCAGCAGCAGATGCACAGCCAGCACGTCGGACGGCGTCTTCGCCATCGAGATTACGTAGGCGGCGATGGAGCCCTGCGGTGCTTCGGCGGCGACGCGGCAGGTTTCCAGCACTTCGCGCGTTTCGTCGCTCGGCTCCCAGTGGCGCGGCAGCAGCGGACGTTTGGAGTTCAGCTCGCGCACCAGGAAGGCCTGTTTATCCGCTTCTGACCAGCTTTCATAGTCGCCGAGGCCGAGATAGCGGGTTACTTCGGCGATCGCTTCGGTATGGCGCGTGCTCTCCTGACGCAGATCGATGCGCACCAGCGGCACGCCGAAGCACTTCACGCGGCGCAGCGTATCCAGCAGCTGACCGTTGGCGATAATGCCCATATCGCACTGCTGCAGCGACTGATAGATAGCGTAAAGCGGCGTCCAGAGCTGATCGTTGGAGACCAGCAGATCGGCGGGACGCGGCAGACGTTCGCCCTTCAGGCGGCGCTCGAGATAAGCCTGAGTATTCAGCAGCTGGCTGCGCATGCGCTTCAGGATGACGCGATAAGGCTCAATGGCTTCAGGATCGCCGCACAGCTCGCGCACCTCTTCGCTGCATTCGGACATCGAGAGCTCGGAGATCAGCACGCCGATATCGCGCAGAAAAAGGTCGGCGGCTTTCCAGCGGCTAAGCTGCATGGCGTGACGCGTCACCGTGGCGGTCACGTTCGGGTTGCCGTCGCGGTCGCCGCCCATCCAGGAGGTAAATTTCACCGGCACGAAGTCGACCGGCAGCTTCACGCCGAACGCCTCTTCAACCTGTTCGTTCAGCTCGCGCAGAAAGGCGGGCACGCCTTCCCAAAGGCTGTTCTCCACCACGGCGAAGCCCCATTTTGCCTCGTCGATCGGCGTCGGACGATATTTGCGGATCTCGTCGGTGTGCCACGCCTGCGCCACCAGCTGACGCAGGCGACGCATAATCTGGTTGCGCTCGTAGTCGGAGATATCGCTGTGATCGAGCTGCTTCAGGCAGCTATTCACCTCGACCAGCTTGTGGATCAGCGTGCGGCGGGTGATCTCGGTCGGGTGCGCCGTCAGCACCAGCTCCAGCGACAGCGACTCGATGGCGGCGCGAATGGCGCTTTCGCTGACGTCGGGCTGCTGTTTAAGGCGATCGAAGGTGGTTTTCAGCAGTTCGGGGTGATTTGCGCCGTCGCCGCTGCGTGAAATGGTCTGATACTGTTCGGCGACGTTGGTCAGGTTAAGAAACTGGCTAAAAGCGCGCGCTACCGGCAGCAGCTCGTCGTTCGACAAATTTTGCAGCGTGTTGAGCAGTTCCTTGCGATGAGTGTCATTTCCTGCGCGGGATGACTTTGAGAGTTTGCGGATGGTCTCCACCCGGTCGAGGATGTTCTCTCCTAGTGCATCCTTGATCGTATCCCCGAGCAGTTTGCCGAGCATACTGACATTACTTCGCATTGCGGAATATTGTTCGTTCATGTGACCCTGACACCCTTATCGTCTTTGTAAACTTCTACACCCACAGCTCGCGGCAAAGCCGAAACTGCATGAGTAATCACCCACCGGGCATAACATCGTCTTTTATCTAGCCACGTAAACCCTGCGGCGTCAATGCGCATAAGCGCCCGGTAACATGCGGCTAACTGCTGGAAATTCAAAGATTTTAACTGGAGAGGAGCGGGATAAGTTATTCTTATCAACAAATCCCGCGCGGAGATCAGGAAATTTACTTTCTTAACAGTGAATTGCCCTGTTTATTGCGAATCAGTGGCAAAAGTGCTGCACAACCTGCGCGATCAGGGCGCGAGTCGGCTTAATAAATGCGGTATCGATAAATTCATCCGGCTGATGCGCCTGGTTGATCGATCCTGGCCCCAACACCAGCGTCGGGCACAGCTCCTGAATAAACGGCGCTTCGGTGCAGTAGTTCACCACTTCGGTTGGCGTGCCGAGCAGTTTTTCCACCACGGCGACCAGTTCGTGGTTAGCCGGACATTCGTAGCCCGGAATCGGCGGATGCAGCTCGCCGACCGTAAGACGACCCGGCCAGCGTGCGCTGACCGGCGCCAGCGACTCGTTCAGCAGCCCTTCCAGATCGCTCAGCGTCAGGCCCGGCAGCGGGCGAATATCCATGTGCAGCTCGCAGCAGGCGCAGATGCGGTTCGCCGCGTCGCCGCCGTGAATATGGCCAAAGTTCATGGTCGGATAGGGAATGGCGAAGCCGTCGTGGTGATAGCGCTCTTTCAGAGTGTTGCGCAGCTGCATCAGGTGACCGATCGCGTCGTGCATCAGTTCGATGGCGTTGACGCCGCGCGCCGGATCGCTGGAGTGGCCCGACTGGCCCTGCACGCGAATCACATGGGAGAGATGGCCTTTGTGCGCGCGCACCGGCTTCAGCGAGGTCGGCTCGCCAATAATGGCGCAGTCTGGACGAATGCTCGCTGTTTCAGAGAAGTACTTAGCGCCCGCCATGGTGGTTTCTTCATCGGCGGTGGCGAGAATGTAGAGCGGCTTGCTCAGTTTGCTGACGTCGACGTCGCGCAGCGTGTCGAGAATAAAGGCGAAGAAGCCTTTCATGTCGGCGGTGCCCAGGCCGTAGAGCTTGTTGTCATGCTCCGTCAGGGTAAAGGGATCGCGCGTCCAGCGCCCGTCGTCGAACGGCACCGTGTCGGTGTGACCCGCCAGCAGCAGGCCGCCGGCGCCCTCGCCGGTGCGCGCCAGCATATTGAATTTATGGCGCGTGCCGGGCACGGGCTGCACTTCGACGCTGAAGCCCAGATCGCGAAACCAGCCTGCCAGCAAATTGATTAAAGTTTCATTGCTCTGATCGAGCGCCGCATCGGTCGCGCTGATGGTCGGAGTCGCAATCAGCTGGCGGTAGAGTTCGATAAAAGGCGGTAATTTTGTCTTCACTGTTGACGGTCCTTGAGTTAGGATGTATCAATATTCATGCATTAATAGTGAATAAAAATACATTAACGCCGCTTGGCTGGGAAGCAGAAATCCTTCGCAAACGGCATCGTGGGCAACGGGGCAAAGCCGCGACCCGGAACGTGTGACTGTAAAAAGGGTTACAGCCTGATGTTGAATACGCTGATCGTTGGTGCCAGTGGTTACGCTGGCGTAGAGCTCGCCACCTTCATTCATCGCCATCCACATATGAACATAACCGCTTTGGCGGTTTCAGCGCAAAGCCCGGATGCCGGAAAGCCTCTGTCGGATCTGCATCCGCAGCTGAAAGGCGTGGTGGATCTGCCGCTGCAGCCGCTGAGCAGCGCGGCCGAGTGGGCGGATAAGGTGGACGTGGTGTTTCTGGCGACGGCGCACGAAGTCAGTCACGATCTGGCGCCGGAATTCCTGAAGGCCGGCTGCGTGGTGTTCGATCTCTCCGGCGCGTTCCGCGTTAACGACGGCGAATTTTATCAGCGCTATTACGGCTTTACCCATCAGCACGGCGACTGGCTCGATAAAGCGGTCTACGGCCTGGCGGAGTGGAATCACGCGCAGGTCAAAGAGGCGCAGCTGGTGGCGGTGCCGGGTTGCTATCCCACCGCGGCGCAGCTGGCGCTGAAGCCGCTGATCGCAGGCGATCTGCTTAACGCCGACCAGTGGCCGGTGATCAACGCCACCAGCGGCGTGAGCGGCGCAGGACGGAAAGCGAGCGTCGCCACCAGCTTCTGCGAAGTGAGCCTGCAGCCTTACGGCCTGTTTAATCATCGTCATCATCCGGAAATCGTCGCGCACCTCGGCGCGCCGGTGATTTTTACGCCGCACCTCGGCAACTTCCCGCGCGGCATTCTGGCGACTATCACCTGCCGCCTGAAGCCGGGCGTCAGCCACGACGACGTGGCGGCGGCGTTCCATAGCGCCTACCACGACAAGCCGCTGGTGCGCGTCTACGAGCAGGGCGTGCCGGCGCTGAAGGCGGTTATCGGCCAGCCGTTCTGCGACATCGGCTTCGCGGTGCAGGGCGAACATCTGATCGTCGTCGCGGCGGAGGACAATCTGCTGAAAGGCGCCGCGTCGCAGGCGGTGCAGTGTATGAATATTCGCTTCGGCTTCCCTGAAACGCAATCGCTGATTTAACGGACAAGGACGCACATGACAACTCCATTAATTATCAAACTGGGCGGCGTGCTGCTCGACAGCGAAGAGGCGCTGGCGCGCCTGTTCGACGCGCTGCTGGCTTATCGCAGCGCCCATCAGCGTCCGCTGCTGATCGTTCACGGCGGCGGCTGCGTGGTCGACGAGCTGATGAAAAAGCTGTCGCTGCCGGTGAAGAAGAAGAACGGCCTGCGCGTCACGCCTGCCGATCAGATCGACATTATTACCGGCGCGCTGGCGGGCACCGCCAACAAAACCCTGCTCGCCTGGGCGAAAAAGCACGGTATCAAGGCGGTCGGGCTGAGCCTGGGCGACGCCGATCTGGTGAAGGTGGCGCAGTTCGATGAAGAGCTGGGACACGTCGGCCACGCCGAGCCGGGCAATCCTGCGCTGATTAACACGCTGCTGGCGGCGGGCTATATGCCGATCGTCAGCTCTATCGGCATCACCGACGGCGGCGCGCTGATGAACGTCAACGCCGACCAGGCGGCGACCGCGCTGGCGGCTACGCTGGGCGCCGATCTGGTGCTGCTCTCCGACGTGAGCGGCATCCTCGATGGCAAAGGCCAGCGCATCGAAGAGATGACGGCCGCCAAAGCCGAGCAGCTGATCGCGCAAGGCATCATTACTGATGGCATGATTGTAAAAGTGCACGCGGCGCTCGACGCGGCGCGCACGCTGGGCCGCCCGGTGGATATCGCCAGCTGGCGCCACGCGGAGCAACTGCCCGACCTGTTTAACGGCGTGTCGATCGGCACCCGGATCCTCGCTTAACGACTTAGATTTAGGATGACGACATGAGCACGCAAAATATCAAAAAAATCGTACTGGCCTATTCCGGCGGCCTGGATACCTCCGCCATTATTCCCTGGCTGAAAGAGAACTACGGCGGCTGCGAAGTCGTGGCGTTCGTGGCGGATATCGGCCAGGAACGTAGCGATCTGGAAGGCGTGGAGAAGAAAGCGCTGCAGTCCGGCGCCTCCGAGTGCCACGTGGTCGATTTGCGTGAAGAGTTTATCAGCGACTACGTTTATCCGGTGCTGCAGACCGGCGCGCTTTATGAGGGCACCTATCTGCTGGGCACCTCGATGGCGCGTCCGATTATCGCCAAAGCGCAGGTTGAACTGGCGCTGAAAGTCGGCGCGGATGCGCTGTGCCACGGCGCGACCGGCAAGGGCAACGATCAGGTACGTTTCGAAACCACCTACACCGCGCTGGCGCCGCAGCTGAAAGTGGTGGCGCCGTGGCGCGAATGGAACCTGCGTTCGCGCGAAGCGCTGCTGGACTACCTGAAAGAGCGCAATATTCCGACCACCGCGTCGCTGGAAAAAATCTACAGCCGCGACGAGAACGCCTGGCATATCTCGACTGAAGGCGGCGTGCTGGAAAGTCCGGCTAACGCGCCGAACAAAGATTGCTGGGTGTGGACCGTGGATCCGCTGGAAGCGCCGGATCAGCCGGAAAACGTCACCGTTACCGTGGAAAAAGGTCGTGTTGTCGCCGTCAACGGCGAAAGGCTGAGCCCGTTCCAGTGTCTGGAAGCGCTTAACGCTATCGGCGCGAAGCACGGCGTAGGTCGTATCGACATCGTGGAAAACCGTCTGGTCGGCATCAAGTCGCGCGGCTGCTATGAAACGCCCGGCGGCACCATTATGGTGAACGCGCTGCGCGCGGTTGAGCAGCTGGTGCTGGATCGCGACAGCTTCAAATGGCGCGAGCAGCTGGGCCACGAGATGTCTTACGTGGTGTACGACGGCCGCTGGTTCGCGCCGCTGCGTAAGTCAATCCAGGCCGCCGCCGAGTCGCTGGCGGAAGAGGTTAACGGCGAAGTGGTGCTGCAGCTCTATAAAGGTCAGGCGACGGCAATCGAAAAACGCTCCGCTAACAGCCTCTACTCGGAAGAGTTCGCCACCTTCGGTGAAGACGAGGTTTACGATCACCGTCATGCAGGCGGCTTTATCCGTCTCTTCTCGCTCTCTTCGCGCATTCGCGCCCTGAACGAGCAGAAGAAGTAATAACCGGCGAGGCGCAGGCCTCGCCCAACCAGATTTCGCAGAGGCGGCTTCGGGCCGCCTCTGCTTTAAGGATTGAAGGAGTTTCACATGGCACTTTGGGGCGGACGTTTCACCCAGGCAGCAGACCAACGTTTCAAACAGTTCAACGACTCGCTGCGCTTCGACTATCGTCTGGCGGAGCAGGATATTGTCGGCTCCATCGCCTGGTCCAAAGCGCTGGTGACGGTCAACGTATTGAGCGCCGACGAGCAGCAGCAGCTGGAGCAGGCGCTGAATGCGCTGCTGGCCGAGGTGCAGGCGGATCCGGAACAGATTCTGCAAAGCGACGCCGAAGATATTCACAGCTGGGTTGAAGGCCAGCTGATCGAGAAAGTCGGCGCGCTGGGCAAAAAGCTGCATACCGGCCGCAGCCGCAACGATCAGGTGGCGACCGATCTTAAACTCTGGTGCAAAACGCAGGTCGAGGCGCTGCTGGGCGCGACGCGCGAACTGCAGCAGGCGCTGACGGCGACCGCTGAAGCGAACCAGGATGCGGTGATGCCGGGCTATACCCATCTGCAGCGCGCGCAGCCGGTGACCTTCGCGCACTGGTGTCTGGCCTATGTGGAAATGCTGGCGCGCGATGAAAGCCGTCTGCAGGATACGCTGAAGCGTCTCGACGTCAGCCCGCTCGGCTGCGGCGCGCTGGCGGGCACCGCCTACGCCATCGATCGCGACCAGCTGGCCGGCTGGCTGGGCTTCGCCTCCGCCACGCGCAACAGCCTCGACACCGTGTCCGATCGCGACCATGTGCTGGAGCTGCTGGCTGACGCCTCTATCGGCATGGTGCATCTGTCGCGCTTTGCCGAAGACTTAATCTTTTTCAATACCGGCGAAGCGGGCTTCGTCGAGCTGTCCGACAAGGTGACGTCCGGCTCGTCGCTGATGCCGCAAAAGAAAAATCCGGACGCGCTGGAGCTGATCCGCGGCAAATGCGGCCGCGTGCAGGGCGCGCTGACCGGCATGATGATGACGCTGAAAGGTCTGCCGCTCGCCTACAACAAAGATATGCAGGAAGACAAAGAGGGGCTGTTCGACGCGCTCGATACCTGGCTCGACTGTCTGCATATGTCGGCGCTGGTGCTGGACGGCATTCAGGTGAAACGCCCGCGCTGCCAGGAAGCGGCGGAGCAGGGCTACGCCAACTCTACCGAGCTGGCTGACTATCTGGTGGCGAAGGGCGTGCCGTTCCGTGAGGCGCACCACATCGTCGGCGAAGCGGTGGTGGAAGCGATCAAGCAGGGCGTGGCGCTGGAAGCGCTGTCGCTGACGCAGCTAAAGCAATTCAGCGCGGCGATTGAAGAGGACGTTTACGCCATTCTGGCGTTGCACTCCTGCCTGGAAAAACGTAATGCTAAAGGCGGCGTCGCGCCGCAGCAGGTAGCTTTTGCCATCGCCGAGGCGAAAAAGCGTCTCGGCTGATCGCCAGGCAAAAAAAAGCGGGCAATAATTGCCCGCTAACCTCTAGCTTCGGAATTTAATTACTATTTTTATAGGCACATCATCAGAGGGCCAGCGCTCCGGCTGACACAGTGATTCTTTTAGTAGGCTGACAGCAGGTGCTCATCAACATCTGTTTCGCTTTACTACAGAACGGACAGCCTGGCCTTATAAACAGCGAGACTGGCGCCCTGGCGATCGTTCCAGGGACGATGAGATACCCCCTTCAGAACTGGCTTAGCTTCCTGAGTTACAAACTTATTTTCTATGTAAGAGCAGATCGCCTGAATTTGATGCGTGCATTATTCTGATCATTGCTTGATAGGGCTAATCGTTCATTGCTATCCTATCTATCGCCACGGGCTATCGTGGTCTGGAGGATAACAATGAACATTCGCGATCTTGAATACCTGGTTTCGCTTGCCGAGCATCGCCACTTCCGCCGGGCGGCGGACGCGTGCCACGTCAGCCAGCCGACGCTTAGCGGACAGATCCGCAAGCTAGAGGATGAGCTGGGCGTGATGCTGCTGGAGCGAACCAGCCGTAAAGTGTTGTTCACCCAGGCGGGCATGCTGCTGGTCGATCAGGCGCGCACCGTGCTGCGGGAAGTTAAAGTATTAAAGGAGATGGCAAGCCAGCAGGGCGAAGCGATGTCCGGCCCGCTGCATATCGGGCTGATCCCCACCACCGGCCCCTACCTGCTGCCGCAAATTATTCCTATGCTGCATCGCACCTTTCCCAAGCTTGAGATGTATCTGCACGAGGCGCAGACGCAGCAGCTGCTGGCGCAGCTCGACAGCGGCAAACTCGACTGTGCGATTCTGGCGCTGGTGAAAGAGAGCGAAGCCTTTATTGAGGTGCCGCTGTTTGACGAGCCGATGAAGCTGGCGGTCTATCAGGATCACCCGTGGCGCGATCGCGATCGCGTACCGATGTCCGATCTGGCGGGCGAAAAGCTGCTGATGCTGGAAGATGGCCACTGTCTGCGCGATCAGGCGATGGGTTTCTGCTTTGAAGCGGGCGCTGACGAAGATACGCATTTCCGCGCCACCAGTCTGGAGACGCTGCGTAATATGGTTGCGGCCGGAAGCGGCATCACGCTGCTGCCTGCGCTGGCGGTGCCGCAGGAGCGCGTGCGCGACGGCGTCTGCTATCTGCCGTGCTATAAGCCTGTGCCGCAGCGCACCATTGCGCTGGTCTATCGTCCCGGTTCGCCTCTGCGCAGCCGCTATGAGCAGCTGGCAGAAGCGATTCGCACGCACATGCAGGGCTATCTCAACACCACGTTAAAACAGGCGGTTTAAGCCGTTCAGCGCGGCCACGCGATAGGCTTCGGCCATGGTGGGGTAGTTAAAGGTGGTATTCACGAAGTACTCGATGGTATTGCCGCCGTTTTTCTGCTCCATAATCGCCTGGCCGATATGAATGATTTCCGCCGCGCGCTCGCCAAAGCAGTGAATGCCCAGGATCTCTTTGGTTTCGCGGTGGAACAGAATCTTCAGGCTGCCCACGTTCATGCCGACAATCTGCGCGCGCGCCAGATGTTTAAACTGCGCGCGACCCACCTCATAAGGCACCTTCATCGCCGTCAGCTGCTGCTCGGTTTTGCCCACTGAGCTGATTTCCGGAATGGTATAGATACCGGTCGGGATATCTTCCACCAGGTGCGCGCTGGCTTCGCCTTTGATAATTGCCTGCGCGGCGATGCGGCCCTGATCGTAGGCGGCTGACGCCAGGCTCGGATAGCCGATGACGTCGCCCACCGCATAGATGTGCGGCTGCGCGGTCTGATACATGCTGTTTACCTTCAGCAAGCCGCGTCCGTCCGCCTCCAGCCCGACGTTCTCTAGCGCCAGCGAATCGGTGTTGCCGGTTCGGCCGTTGGCGTAGAGCAGGCAGTCAGCTTTCACCTTTTTGCCCGACTTCAGGTGCATAATCACGCCGTCTTCAACGCCTTCGATTTTCTCGAACTCTTCGTTATGGCGAATAACGACGCCGCTGTTCCAGAAGTGATAGGAGAGCGAATCGGACATCTCCTGATCGAGAAACGCCAGCAAACGGTCGCGGGTGTTGATCAGATCGACCTTGACGTTCAGGCCGCGGAAAATCGACGCATACTCGCAGCCGATGACGCCTGCGCCATAGATAATGACGTGGCCTGGCTCGTGGTGCAGGTTCAGAATGGAGTCGGAGTCGTAAATGCGCGGATGGGTAAAATCGACATCAGCCGGATGGTAAGGACGAGAACCGCAGGCGATAACGAATTTTTCCGCTGTCAGGCGCTCGCGCGTGCCGTCGTAATGCTCGACTTCGATGGTGTTGGCATCGATAAAGTGGGCGTTGCCCTGAAACAGTTCGCAGCGGTTGCGCTCGTAAAAGCCCTGGCGCATCGCAGTCTGCTGGCTGATGACGTTCTCCGTGTGGTTCAGGATATCGGCGAACGAGGAGCGCAGCAGGCGAGTGTGATCGCTGTAAAGCGGGTTTTGGTTGAATTCAATAATGCGACTGACTGCATGGCGAAGCGCTTTGGAGGGAATGGTGCCCCAGTGGGTACAACCGCCGCCGATGTTATGGTAGCGTTCGATCACTGCGATGCGCGCTCCCTGCTTCACCAGGCCCATGGCTGCACCTTCACCTCCAGGACCGGAGCCAATCACGATGGCATCGTAATCGTAAGACTTTTGCATACCAGTACGTCCTATTTTCTATACATTTTTACAACGAGATTCTAACATCTCGCCGCGCACATCTGAATTCTAACAGTGAAATTCCCCGCGGTTTGACAAAGCGTGAGGTTCACAGGCAGTCACAAACTTTGACCTGTGTACGCTGAAAAGTTTGTTATAGTGCCCCCTTAACTCGTCACAAGGCAGAGAGAATGGGCGTCAGAGCGCAACAAAAAGAACGTACAAGACGTACGCTGATAGAGGCGGCATTTAGCCAGCTCAGCGCCGAGCGCAGCTTCGCCAGTTTGAGTTTGCGCGAGGTCGCCAGGGAGGCCGGTATCGCGCCCACCTCTTTTTATCGTCATTTTAAAGATGTTGATGAGCTGGGTTTGACCATGGTCGACGAGAGCGGCCTGATGCTGCGTCAGCTGATGCGTCAGGCGCGTCAGCGCATCGCCAAAGGCGGCAGCATCATCAAAACGTCGGTCTCTACCTTTATGGAGTTCATCGGCAATAATCCCAACGCCTTTCGGCTGCTGCTGCGCGAACGTTCCGGCACCTCCGCCGCGTTTCGCGCCGCCGTGGCGCGTGAAATCCAGCATTTCATCGCCGAGCTGGCGGACTACCTTGAAGTCGAAAACCGTATGCCGCGTAGCTTTACCGAAGCGCAGGCGGAAGCGATGGTGACAATTGTCTTTAGCGCAGGCGCGGAAGCGCTGGATGTGGATATCGAGCAGCGTCGCAAGCTTGAAGATCGGCTGGTGCTGCAGCTGCGCATGATCGCTAAAGGCGCCTATTACTGGTATCGCCGCGAGCAGGAACGTCTGGCGGTCACCCTGGAAAAACCCGAAGAGTAAACGATAAGGATAATGCCATGACACAACCGACTTCCCGCGATAGAGGCACGCTGCTGCTGGCTTTTATTACCGGTTTAGCGATTAACGGCTCATTTTCCGTGCTGTTCAGCGCCTTTGTACCTTTTTCAATCTTCCCGATTATCGCGCTGGGGCTTGCGGTCTGGAGCCTGCATCAGCGCTATTTGAACCGCAATATGCCGGACGGCATGCCGGGTCTGGCGGCGGCGTTTTTTCTGCTGGGCATTCTGGTGTATAGCGCGCTGGTGCGCGCCGAGTATCCGGATATCGGCTCCAACTTTATTCCGACTATTTTGATGGTGGCGCTGGTGTTCTGGATTGGCGTGAAGATAAAACGTCGTAAGAACAACGACTGATAACAAAAACGGGAACCTCAGGTTCCCGTTTTTGTTTCTGGCGCGGGACGCTTTGCTCTTCCGTCCACGTCACCTGCGTTTTAGGTTATTCTGCGGCCTGCTTACGCGTCAGCCACACGCCGCACTCCATATGGTGCGTATAGGGGAACTGATCGAACAGCGCCAGCCGGGAAACCTTATGCGTCTGCGCCAGCGTTTGCAGATTGTCGCACAGCGTCTCGGGGTTGCAGGAGATGTAAAGGATGCGCGGATAGGCCTGCACCATCTTCACCGTCTCGTCATCCAGCCCGCTGCGCGGCGGATCGACAAAAATGGTTTCGCACTCATAGCTCTTCAGGTCGATACCCTGTAAGCGATTGAAGCTGCGCACGCCGTTCATCGCCTGGGTAAACTCTTCCGCCGCCATACGAATAATCTGCACGTTATCGATCTGGTTGGCCTCGATATTGAACTGCGCCGCCGCCACCGACGGCTTGGCGATTTCGGTCGCCAGCACGCGGCGGAAATTGCGCGCCAGCGCCAGCGAAAAGTTGCCGTTGCCGCAGTAGAGCTCCAGCAAGTCGCCGCGCGATTCGCTGGTGACGTCCAGCGCCCATTCCAGCATCTGAATGTTCATCGCCGCGTTGGGCTGCGTAAAGCTGTTCTCTACCTGACGGTAGATCATCTCGCGGCCCGCCACCGGCAGGCGCTCGTCGATAAAATCGCGATCGAGGCAAATCTTGGTTTTTGTGGCGCGGCCAATCAGCTGCGCCTTATAACCCTTCGCGCGTAGCGCGTCGCGCAGAGCGCTCGCCGCTTCCACCCAGTCCGCTTCCAGCTTGCGGTGGTAGAGCAGCGAGATAACGATCTCATTGCTCATCGTCGAGAGATAGTCGATCTGAAACAGCTTATGGCGCAGCACGCGGTTATCGCGGATCGCCGCGATCATTTCCGGCATTACCGCATTGATCAGTTCGCTGGCGGCGGGAAAGCGATCGACGCGAATACGCTCGCGCGTCGCCTGATCGAAAATGATGTGGTAGAGATCGTCGCCATCGTGCCAGAGACGAAACTCCGCGCGCATCCGGTAGTGGCTGACCGGCGAGCGAAACACCTCCGCTTCAGGCGCGGCGAACGGCGTCATCATCGTTTGTAAACGGCTGACTTTCTCGGCCAGTTGCGCGTCGTACTGTTCAGTCGGGAGATGTTCGGGTGTCATGTTCGATCCTGGTTAATAGCAAACTTGCCGGGCGATTGTAGGCATTCACCTGGCATTGTCCAGTCCTGCGCGCGCTGGGCGGTATGGCAGTCTGGACTTCCATTATCACTCCTGTAGACTGCCTCAGCCGGCCTCAGCCTGAGTTAATAGGGAATCCAGTGCGAATCTGGAGCTGACGCGCAGCGGTAAGGAATGTCGTGGCGATCGCCTTGCAGACACTGTCCAGCTGGATGGGAAGTCTTCGCCACTTATGGTTCCAAGCCCGAAGACCTGCCGGTGTGACGTCGCAACTCGTACGGTCATCGCGTGCTATCGATCGTATACCTGCGGCATCCTGTCTCGTCTTTTGGATGCTCATAACAATGAAAAAACACTCCGCTTCGCTGTTTGCGTTTAGCGCAACGGCGCTTGCTCTCTGGGCGCAACCTGGTTTCGCTCAGGATAATGATGATACGCAAGTTGTTACCGCCAACCGCTTCGCCCAGCCGGCCTCCTCGGTGCTGGCGCCCACCACGGTAGTGACGCGCGCCGAGATCGACCGCTGGCAGGCGAAGAGCCTGACCGATGTGATGCGTCGTCTGCCTGGCGTCGACGTGGCGCAGAACGGCGGCCTGGGGCAAAGCAGCTCGCTGTTTATTCGCGGCACCAATTCCAGCCACGTGCTGATCCTGATCGACGGTATCCGCCTTAACCAGGCGGGTATCTCTGGATCGTCCGACCTCAGCCAGATCCCGCTTTCACTGGTGCAGCGTATCGAATATATCCGCGGCGCGCGCTCGGCGGTTTATGGGTCGGACGCTATCGGCGGCGTGATGAATATTATTACCGGCCGTGCGCAGCCCGGCACCACGCTCACCGCAGGCGTCGGCTCTAAAGGCTATCAGTCTTACGACGGTTCTACTCAGCAGATGCTGGGCGACGCCACAAAGCTGACGCTGGCCGGCAACTACACCTATACCCGCGGCTTCGACGTCGGCGCGGGCTATCCTAACGACTATGGTCCGGCGCAGGGCGACAGAGACGGGTTTATGAGTAAGACCCTCTATGGCAACCTTGAGCACCAGTTCAGCGATGAGCTGAGCGGATTCGTGCGCGGCTACGGTTTCGACAACCGCACCGCCTATGATGGCTCCTGGACCTACGACAAGGATTTTAACGTTATTGGCCTGGCGGATACGCGTCAGCTCTATAGCCAGACCTGGGATACCGGCCTGCGCTTCAACCGCGACATCTATTCGACGCAGCTGATCGCCAGCTATAGCCGCACCAAAGATATCAACTACGATCCGCGTAATGGGCGCTATGGCGCCGCATCGACCTTTGACGACGTCACTCAGTACAACCTGCAATGGGGTAACACTGTGCAGGTTGGCCAGGGCGCGATTAGCGGCGGCATCGACTGGCAGAAAGAGACCACCGAACCGGGCACCAACTATCTGGCGGACGGTTATGAGCAGCGCAACACCGGCCTCTATCTCACCGGGCAGCAGCAGTTCGGCAGCGTGACGCTGGAAGGGGCGCTGCGCGGCGACGACAATAACCAGTTCGGCTGGCACAATACCTGGCAAAGCGCCGCGTCCTGGGAGTTTATTTCAGGCTATCGCGTCTTCGCCTCGTACGGCACCGCCTTTAAGGCGCCGAACCTGTCGCAGATTTATAGTCCTGACTATGGCAATCCCGACCTTGATCCCGAAAAGAGCAAGCAGTGGGAAGGGGGCTTTGAAGGGCTGACCGGACCGGTTAACTGGCGGGTATCCGGTTATCGCAACGACATTGATAACCTGATTGACAGCGATCCGACCACCTATCGCTACTACAACATCAGCAAGGCGCGTATTAAAGGCGTCGAGGCGACCGCTTCATTTGATACCGGCCCGCTGGGTCATCAGATCTCCTATGACTACGTCGACGCGCGCGACGGCGAAACGGATCAACAGCTGGTGCGCCGCGCTAAACAGCAGGTGAAGTATCAGCTCGACTGGACGATTTATAACCTCGACTGGTCGGTGACGTATCATTATCTCGGCGATCGCTTTGATAACGACTACAACAGCTATCCTACCCGTCGCGTTAAACTGGGCGGCGTCAGTTTGTGGGATCTCGCAGCGTCGTATCCGGTCACATCTCAGCTGACGGTTCGTGGTAGAATTGCCAACCTGTTTGATAAAGACTACGAGACAGCGTATGGCTATCGAACTCCAGGAACGGAGTATTACCTCAGCGCCAGCTACAGCTTCTGATCTGCGCCCCACCGTGCTGGTGTTTGACTCCGGCGTAGGTGGGCTCTCTGTCTATGATGAGGTCCGGCAGCTCCTGCCGGATCTGCACTACCTTTATGCGTTCGACAACGCCGGTTTCCCTTATGGGGAGAAGAGCGAAGAGTATATTGTCGAACGCGTCGTCGATATTGTCGGCGCGATTGCCAGCCGACATCCGCTTTCGCTTTGCATCATCGCCTGTAATACCGCCAGTACGGTCTCCTTACCGGCGCTGCGCGCGCGCTTCGGCTTCCCCGTCGTGGGCGTCGTGCCGGCGATTAAGCCTGCGGCGCGCCTGACGCGCAACGGCGTGGTGGGGCTGCTGGCGACGCGCGCGACGGTGCGGCGTCCTTATACGCACGATCTGGTGGCGCAGTTTGCCACTTCATGCCGGATTGCCATGCTGGGCTCGGCGGAGCTGGTGGAGCTGGCCGAACAGAAGCTGCATGGTCAGACTATTGCGCTGGAGGATGTGCGACGTACCGTCCAGCCCTGGCTACGTATGGCCGAACCGCCGGATACGGTGGTGCTGGGCTGCACGCACTTTCCTTTACTGCGCGAAGAGCTGCAGCAGGTCTTGCCCGAAGGCACGCGATTAATTGATTCGGGCGCGGCGATAGCGCGTCGCACCGCCTGGCTGCTGGAGCATGAATCGCCTGGCGCGCGCTCTTCTCAGGCGAACTGCGCATTTTGCACCGAGCTCAACGGCGAAGCGCTGCAATTATCGCCGGTTTTACAGCGTTATGGCTTCCCATCGCTGGAAAAAGTGGCAGTTTAGGGCGGTTTTGCTGAAAAAATCGGCACTCGGAAATTAATTTGAAATTAGCACTTGTCAGCCCGGAAGAACTCCCTATAATGCGCCTCCACTGACACGGCACAACGGCTTACGGAATGCGGTGTTAAGTAAGATTCGACAAGGTTCGAATCGTCAGGAAAGCAAAAATAAATGCTTGACTGATAAAGCGGAAAGCGTAATATACGCAGCCCGCGCCGCTGAATAATCGCGGCATGCTCTTTAACAATTTATCAGACAATCTGTGTGGGCACTCGGGAGCAGATATCAAAAGCCTCCGGGCTTAAAAAATATCAAGCCTCACGAGTGGACACATAATGACATTCATTATGACGTTTTACAGATGAGCACTGCTTAACTGGTTTAAGCAAATCAAACTTAAATTGAAGAGTTTGATCATGGCTCAGATTGAACGCTGGCGGCAGGCCTAACACATGCAAGTCGAACGGCAGCACAGAAGAGCTTGCTCTTTGGGTGGC